>Ga0102589_1000083_pt1 | contig 263971 bp, 254 predicted proteins | sample AraplaMF_Col_mLB_FD_76858 | JGI IMG/M metagenome (GOLD analysis project Ga0102589, IMG submission 76858) | Arabidopsis root microbial communities from the University of North Carolina, USA - plate scrape MF_Col_mLB | ecosystem: Host-associated > Plants > Roots > Endosphere | place: USA... | reverse complement strand
CGCCCGCCGAACTCGACACTCTGCAAGCCGTCGATCGATCTTACGCAAGATCAAGCCCGAGCCGGCTCAACCCATATCCAAACCGCACCCTGCCATGGGCCGCTTGGATCGTCGCCCGCCTCGGCGGATGGGATGGCTCTCGATCCAAAACCGCCAAACCCCCCGGTCCCATCACCTTCAAGCATGGCCTCGATATCCTCAAAACCATGGCCGCTGGCTGGGCCCTACGCGATATGTACATCCCCTAGCGCGAAAGCGGGGATGACGAGGTTTTCCAAGGGATCCGTTAGGCCAGGCGTGGTCGGGCCACCAGGATCGCCCATCCCATGTGGCGGCGCTGCCAGCCGAAATAGCGGTCGCTCAGGCCGCGGAGCTGCCGGAGCACCTCGTCGCGTCCGGAATGGCCGGGATTCGCCTCCGCCCAGGCGTAAAGATTCTGCAGATGCCGGCTCCTGTAGGCATCCCACTCCTCCGGTGAGGCTTCCAGGATCGCCGTGACCTGCAGATCGTTCGCGGCAAGCACCTCGACGGTGGACGCAAGATCCAGCATGGAACCGGCCGCTTCGGCGGCCGCGGGAAGCGGCGTCTCCTTGGCGAAGGCGGCGCCGAACGCCACGACGCCATCGGCCTTGAGCGCCGCGCGCATCCATGCGACCGCGGGCGCGACGCCGCCGAGGGCTGAGGAGGCGCCGATGCACAGGACGATGTCGTGGCTCGCCGGCGCCGGCTGGAATACGGCGGCCGGCCCTTCGACGAAGCGGAGGCGCGGCTGCAGGCCGGCCGAGAGTTCGCGCGCAGCGGCGATGAAGTGCGGGTTCGCGTCCAGGCCGACGCCGTCGATCGCGAAGCGCGAAGCCCAACGACGCAGCAGCCATGCCTTGGCGCAGCCGATGTCCAGGACGCGCGCGCCATCGCGGACCCTGCAATGGTCGATCAGCAGGTCGAGCTTGTGCGGCGAGATCGGATTCTCGATTTCGGTGTCGCCGGCCCGAATGGCCCAGAACTCGGCAGCATCCATCGCGCGCCTCGGCTGACTGGCTTCCCTGGCCGTCAGGGTAGACAGTGATATGCGGGCGCGACAACGGCCGTTCCCTTCCCCGGCCCGATCCCGCATTGTCGGGTCGGGCATAGCGGCAGCCGTGCCGTAGCCATCAGGAGGGCGGAGTTGATCGAAGGAGGGTGCCGCTGCGGCGCCGTGCGGTGGCGGCTGGACGCCGAGCGCCTGCCGCTGACCTATGCCTGCCATTGCCTGGACTGCCAGACCTGGTCCGGCAGCGCCTTCAGCCAGCAGGCGATCGTGGCGCAGGACCGGTTCGCCTGCACCGGCCCGGTCGGCCGGTTCGACCTGCCCAGCGACGACGGCAGCCGGATCTCGCACCAGGTCGCCTGCCCGGCCTGCTTCACCCGGGTCTACAACACCAACAGCTCGCGCCCGGGCCGGGTCGCCATCCGCGCCGGCACCTTCGACGACAGCCATCGCCTCGCCGTCGTCGCCCATATGTGGACCAGGCGCAAGCAGCCCTGGCTGACGCTCGACCCGCAGGTTCCCGCCTGGCCGGAGGGACCGCCCGACGCAGCGGAGTTCTACCGGCTGATTGGCGCCCCGCCGCCGGACGACGCCCGATGACCGGACCTGTGGAGGGGCGAATGCGATACGTCCGGCGCGGCGCTGGAGTGGCTCTGGTTGCGGCGGCCCTGACCGCATCCTGGGCCCAGGCAGCCGACCTCGCATCCTCCGTCCGGGCCTGCCGCAACATCGCGGAGGATGCCGCCCGGCTCTCCTGCTACGACGCGCTGTCCGGTCCGGACGACCAGCCCTCGGCCACACCCGAGCCCGGTGCCGGCCATTGGACGCATGTGGTCGAAAAGGACTCCATGACCGATTTCGAAAACTCGTCCTGGACGGTCGCCGCGGACAACGAGATCCCCGACCGGCTGGGGCGCGGGGTCCGGCCTACGCTGGTGATTCGCTGCCAGAACGGCGGAACCGAGCTCTATGTCGACTGGAGCCGCTTCATCACTACCGGCGGGACGGGAGGCGACGTGAACATCACCTACCGCGTCGACCAACAGCCGGCCAACAAGACGGTCTGGTCGATGTCGACCAACAATGAAGGCACGTTCTCGAAGAATGCAGTCACATCGGCTAGGGTGATGAAGGGCGGCCGCAGCCTTCTGATCTCGACGATCCCCTACGACGACAATGCCGTCACCGCCTCGTTCGACATCACCGGCATCAACGACGCAATCATGGATGTAGCCCGTCGGTGCGGTTGGCCGTACTGACACTGCCTCGAAATTCCGGCTGCCGCCGAGACCGCTGCAGCGGTCTCGGCGGTGCAGTCCTCCCTAATGCGTTTTGGCCTTCCAGACGTTGTCGGTGCGGTCCTCGTCCGGCAGCTTGTGGTCGGGGTCGAGCACCACCTGCACGACCGCCTGGCCGGGGTCGGTCGTCACCGTCGTCGCCGCCTGGCGGATGAAGCTTTCGGCGGGCAGGCGATAGTCGCGGTGGCTGCCATCGGTGAAGTCGACGCGCAGGATCGCGGGGATGACGAGCTTGTCCTTGGCTTCGACGGTGATCACCGTGCCTTCGGCCGCATCGCCCGGCTGGACCTTGTCGATGGCGAGATCGAGCGACCAGTTGTGGTCGTACCAGCCGCGCCACCACCAGGACAGATCCTCGCCGGCGGCGCTTTCCATGAACCGGAAGAAGTCGGCCGGCTTGGGATGCTTGAAGGCCCAGGCGGCGATGAACGCGCGGAAAGCGGCGTCGAAGCGCTCGGGCCCGAGGATCTGCTCGCGCAGCAGCACGAGCCCGAAGGCCGATTTGAAGTAGGTCACCGGGTGGCGGTACTTCTCGATGATGGTATCGGCGCGCGACAGGATCACCGGCGCGTCGGGATCCTTGAGCACGGCCAGGATCTCGTCGGCCGGGTTGCCGCCGCCCGGCGCGTATTCGCTGTCCCGCTTGGGGGCGTATTCGCCCTGGTTGAACTCGTCCGATTGGTAGACGTCGATGAAGGTGTTGAAGCCTTCGTCCATCCAGGCGTCGCGGCGCTCATCGAAGCCGACGACCATCGGGAACCAGGTGTGGCCGATCTCATGCGCGGTGATCCAGAACAGGGTCTTGCCCGCGTCGCCGATGCCGTCGAACAGCAGGCCCGGATACTCCATCCCGGCGATGTTGTCGGGCCCGGCGACATTGACCGCGACCGGCCAGGGATAGGGATACCAGCGGGCGGAGAACCGCTCGACCGAATCCTTCAGATACTCTGTCGACCGGCCCCAGCGGTCGGCCCCCTGGCTCTCGGCCGGATAGAATGACATGGCCAGCGCCGATTTGCCGTCCGGCAGGTTGATGCGCGCCGCGTCCCAGGCGAAGGCCGGCGAGATCGACAGCGCCACGTCGCGCGTCTGCTTCATCGCGAAATGCCAGGTCAGAGTGCCATCCGGCTTCGGCCGCGTCGCGGCGGCGCCGATCTCCTGCGGGCCGATGATCGCCACCGTCTGGTCGCTGGTCCGGGCCTTGTCGAGCCGGGCGCGCTGGTCCCCGGTCAGGACCTCATCGGGATTCGTCAATTCGCCGGAGCCGGCGACGATCATGGTGCTCGGCACCGTGATCGCGTAGTCGAAGTCGCCGTATTCCAGGTAGAATTCCTGGGCCAGGAAGGGCAGCGTGTCCCAGCCGCGGACGTCGTCATAGACCTGCATCCGCGGATACCATTGGGCGAGGCTGTAGATCGGGCCGGCCTTGGCGTTGCCCCAGCCCATGCGGCCGCCCCACTCCTCTCCCGGAATGGTGAAATGGTAGCGGATGTGGAGCTTGAGCTGGCCGCCCTTCGGCGCCAATGGCTGGCTGAGCTGGATGCGCCCGCGGGTGTCGCTGACCAGGACCGAGGCCGGCTCGGTCTTGCCGTCGCGCTCGATGGCGACGTCGTCGAGCACGAAACCGTCGGAGGAGCCCTTGTCCGGCTTGCCGGCGGCGAAGACGCCGCGGCTGTCCGGCCGGTACATGTTCTGGTCGAGCTGCAGCCACAATTCGCCGAGCGCGTCCGGGCTGTTGTTGGTGTAGGCGATCACCTCCTCGCCGCTCAGCGAGGGGGTCTTCGGGTCGAGCGTCGCCTGGATCCGGTAGTCGGCGCGGTTCTGCCAGTAATCCGGGCCGGGCGCGCCGCTGCCCGAGCGATAGGCGTTGACCGCCTGCCCCATGTCGCGCGGCGCGAAAGTCTCGCGCGGCTGGTAATCCGCCGCCAGCGCCGGGCCGGCGACGAGCAGGACGGCAAGGGTCGGGCGAAGCGACACGATGAAAGGACGAGACAGTCGGCTGATCCGCTGCATGGCGTTCCGGCTCCGTTGCAATGGCCATCCCGGCGCGCCGTCGCGGACCGTCGCAGTTTCGACGGTGACCTGGCCGATGCTGTCGCGCGCGATCCAGGAAGGAGTTCGTGAGTCCGATGGACTCGCTTAGAGCATGATTCGCGCGGCCGATGCATCCATTGGATCAACGGCCCGGCAATATTGAATTCGAGCCAATATCGACGGGCTTTGAGTCTCTAGTTCTTTTCCGTCATGGCGAGGCGCGAAGCGCCGTGGCCATCCAGGGGGCGGTGCCGCTGGATGGCCACGCCCCTTCGGGGCTCACCATGACGGGTCAATATTTGACGCCCGGCATGCCGCCGCCCCGTGCCCTAGCTGCCCTCGGCCAGGGTGTAGACGTCCTCGCCGTAGCGGATGCCGCCCGCCGTGTCCGGATAGGCCAGGTAGTAGGTCATCCGCACCGGGATCCGGCTCGGCACCCGGGCGAAGTAAGTCTTGCCGGTGGCGATCCCGGCCTCCACCCCCGGGATGTCGGTGCCCAGCACCCAGGCGGCGAGGCCGAGATAGTTCTCGACCCGGATGCAGCCATTCGACACCGCCCGGTTGTCGGTGGCGAACAGCTTGCGGTTGTTGGTGTCGTGCAGATAGATCGCCTGGTCGTTGTCGAGCTCGAATTTGAGCAGGCCGAGGGCGTTGTCGTCGCCCGGCGGTTGCCAAAACTTCCAGCCCATGGTGCCGACCATGTCCGGCGGCACCTGGGCCGGGTCGAAGGTCTGGCCCTCCGGCGTCTTCACCACCACGTTGTGCTTGCGCATCTCGTCATACTGGCCGGCCGCCATCAGCGCCTTGTACTTCTTGGTCAGGCCGGGCGGCACGGTCCAGTCCGGGTTGTACTTGACCGCGATCATGTTCGACTGGATCAGCGGCGTCTGGGTCAGCGGCGACCCGACCACGGCGCGGGTGCGCAGCACCTCGACTCCGTTGTCGAAGGCGATGATCTCGGCGGTCGGCAGGTTCACCGTGATCGATTTGCCGCGCGCCGGCGGCGCCTGCCAGCGGGCCAGGGTCTGGCGCAGCGACGCCGCCTCGTCCGCCGGGGTGAAGTTCAGCGCCCGCAGCGTGCGGCGGCCGACCACGCCGTCGTCACGCAGGCCCCAGCTGAGCTGCAGCGCCTTGACCCGCTGGGTCAGCGCCTCGTCATAGACCAGGGTGGCCGGGGCCACCGGGCCGATCAGCTCCGGCGCGGTCGCGACCACCGGCACCGGGTCCACCGGCGCCGCCTCGGGCTGGGCGATGGCGGGCACGGCGACCGCAGGCATGGCAGCCTCGGGCAGCGCCACGCCCATGGCATCGAGCCGCTGGCGCAGCAGCGGCACGCGCGGATCGACGGCGCTGGGCTTGAGGGTGCCGGTGGGAATCGCCGAGGGCGCCGAGGCCAGCTCGGCCTCCGCCCGCTCCAGCGCCAGGCGCAGCTGGGCGTGGACCTTGTCCTCCGGCGCCACCGGCGTCGGCTTGGTGGCGGCCGCCGCGACATGCGGCGCCAGCGCGAGCGCCAGAACCAAGGCCCACCGAATCATCATCTGCCCCTTCGCTCGCCCGCCGGTGTTCCGGGTCGGGCCCCTTTCGATACGTCCTTGCGGCCGGAATGGACCGTTCCGCCGCGTCGCGGTCAAGCCTTTCGACACGTGTCGGAGCAGGCATCATCGCCGCAGCCTCGATGCCGGCGAACCGCAATCGCTGCACGCCACCGTTGCGCCGGACGCCCCGATCGGCCGAGATGGTGTGGCAGGAACGGCGCGGAGCACGGCGGATGCCGGGGATCGACCAGGCGGAGAGGAAGCGCGATCAGGCGGCGCGGGCGGCATGGCTGTCCTATGTCTCGGGCCTGACCCAGGACGAGATCGCCCGGCGGCTCAACGTGTCGCGCATGGCGGCGCAGCGCCTGCTGGCCTTCGCCGCGCAGGAGGGCATGGTCAAGGTCCGCATCGACCATCCGATCGCCGCCTGCATGGAGCTGGGCGAGCGCATCGCCCGCCGCCACGGCCTGCGCTTCTGCGAGGTGGTGCCGGCCGACCCGGTGGCGCCGGCCCAGCCCAACCTGCCGGCGCTGGCGATCGCCGGGGCCACCTGGATCGAGCGGCTGGTCGACACCGACGCGCCGCTGGTGATCGGCGTCGGCAACGGGCGCAGCGTGCGCGCGGCGGTGGAGGAGATGGCGTCGTCGCCGCGGCCGCAGCACCAGGTGGTCTCGGTCACCGGCAACATCGCCCGCGATTCCTCCTACAACCCGTTCGACGTGGTGATGCGGCTGGGCGACCGGCTGGGCGCCCAGCGCTACCTGATGCCGGCGCCGCTGATCGCCGAAAGCGCCGAGGACCGCCGGGTGCTGGAGGAGCAGAAGCCGTTCCGCGAGATCATGGCGCTGGCGGCGCGGGCCGACGCGATCCTGATCGGCATCGGCCAGCTCGACGACAGCGCCCCGGTGCTGCAGGACAAGGTGATCAGCCGCGCCGAGTTCGAGGTGCTGCGCCAGGCCGGCGCCATCGGCGAGGTGCTGGGCAATTTCCTGGACGCCAAGGGCCAGGTGCTGCCCTCGCCGCTGCGCGACCGGGTGATCGGCCTGCCGCTCGACGCCGTAGCCCAGCGCCCGGCCGTGGCCATCGCCGGTGGCATGGTCAAGGTGCCGGCGATCCGCGCCGTGCTGACCCGCGGCCTGCTGCAGGGCCTGATCACCGACGAGACCGCAGCCTCGGCGCTGGTCAGCCTGGGCTGAGCGTCAACGGAAGCGCTGCGGCGGGGCCTGGATCACCGGGGCGGCGGCATCGAGGATGGCGCGGCGGTCGCCGGTCAGCGGCGGGTAGATGCGCTGGCGGTTGATGATCTGCTTGGTCTGCTTCGCCGCCGCCCCCTGCGCCACCACCTGCCGGTCCCAGCCCTCGGTGTAGACGGCGCCCCAGGCGCCAAGGTCGAGGATGGTGGTGTACCACTCGATCCGCAGCGGCAGCAGCGGCCGGCCGAGCAGGTCGGCGACCGCGTTGTGGCCGCCGAAGCGGCCCATCGGCCGGCTGTGCTGGCAGGACATCACCGAGGCGTGGCTGTCATCGACCATCGCCCGCGCCGAATCGCCGACCGCGAATTCGGCCTCGCAGCCGATGATCTTCAGGGTCGGATCGACCGGCAGCCGGCCCAGCCAGTCGCGCTCCACCGGGAACCGGGCCGTCAGCGGGCTGGCCCGCATGCCGGCGCACCAGATCACGGTCGCGGCCGGGATCGCCTCGCCGGTCGACAGCACCGCCCCGCCGGCCTCGACCGCCGCGACCGACACGCCCATCCGAGTCTCGACACCGAGCGCGGCCAGGGCGGTCTCGATCACCGGCCGGGCGCTGTCGCCCATGTCGGAGCCGACCTGCGGCGCGTGGTCGGCCAGGATCACCCGGGCCCCCGGCCCGATCCGGCCGACCATCTCGGTCGCGGCCTCGATGCCGGTCAGGCCGGCGCCGACGACCAGGACGGTGTCGCGCCCCGGCGATGCCGGCCGGCCAGCCAATCCGGCCAGGTGGTCGGCGAGGCGGCGGGCGCCGGCGAAGGTATCGACGTCGAAGCCGTGCTCGGCCAGCCCCGGGATCGCCGGCCGGACGAGAGCGCTGCCGAGAGCGAAGACCAGGCGGTCATAGCGCAGCGCCACCCCCTTGCCCGCAACCAGGCAGCGCACGGTGTGCTGCGCCAGATCGATGTCGGTCACCTCGCCCTCGACCAGATGCACGCCGATCGGGTCGAGCACCGCGGCGAGGGGCACCCGGATCGCGTCAAGATCAGCCTCGTAGTTGCGCACGCGGATGCCGTGCCAGGCGTCGCGGTTGATCAGCGTGATCTTGACCCGGCCGGGACCGATGCCGAAGGCGTCGAGCGCCCGCGCCGCGCCCGCCGCGGCCCACAGCCCGGCGAACCCCGCGCCCAGGATCACGATCCGCTGCATCCCTGCCCCCTCGCCCCGCCGGTCCTGCCTGAACGCTAGGATCGGCCCGGGCCGGAGGCAACGCCGTCCTTCGGCTGAACGCCGGAGCGGATCAATCCCAGCTCAGCGCGCCGCCATTCTGGTATTCGATCACCCGGGTCTCGAAGAAGTTCTTTTCCTTCTTCAAATCCATCGCCTCGGACATCCAGGGGAACGGGTTCTCGGTCTCGGCGAAGACCGGGGCCAGGCCGAGCTGGGCGCAGCGGCGGTTGGCGATGACGTGCATGTACTGCTCGCACAGCGCCGCATTCAGGCCGAGGAAGCCGCGGGGCATGGTGTCCCTGCCATAGGCGGCCTCGAGCTCCGCCGCCTCGGCCAGCATCCGCCGCAGCTCCTCCTGGAAGGCACTGGTCCAGAGATGCGGGTTCTCGATCTTGATCTGGTTGATGACGTCGATGCCGAAGTTCAGATGGATCGACTCGTCGCGCAGGATGTACTGGTACTGCTCGGCGATGCCGACCATTTTGTTGCGCCGGCCCAGCGACAGGATCTGGGCGAAGCCGGTGTAGAACCACATGCCCTCGAAGATCACGTAGAAGGCCACCAGGTCGCGCAGAAAGGCCTGGTCGGCCGCCGGCGTGCCGGTCCGGAACGACGGGTCGGACAGGTTCTGGGTGTAGCGCAGGGCCCAGGCCGCCTTGTCGGTGATCGACGGCACCTCGCGATACATGTTGAACAGCTCGCCCTCGTCCAGGCCCAGGCTGTCGACCACATACTGGAAGGTGTGGGTGTGCACCGCCTCCTCGAAGGCCTGGCGCAGCAGGTACTGGCGGCATTCCGGGTTGGTCAGGTGGCGATAGATCGCCAGCACGATGTTGTTGGCGACCAGCGACTCCGAGGCGGCGAAGAAGCCGAGATTGCGCTTCACCGACCGGCGCTCGTCCTCGGTCAGCCCGTCGCGCGATTTCCACAGCGCGATGTCGGCCTGCATCGAGACCTCGGTCGGCATCCAGTGGTTGTTGCAGCCGGCCAGGTACTTCTCCCACGCCCAGCGGTACTTCATCGGCAGCAGCTGGTTGACGTCGGCGCGGCAGTTGATCATCGCCTTGTCGTCGATGCTGACTCGGCCGCCCGACCGGTCGATGGCGCCGAGGCCGGTGGCGTCGCCCGCGAGGCCGGCTGCGGGTGCGTCGGCCCGATTCACCCGGATCGGCGCGGCGGCGGGGGTGTCGGACCAGTCGAGCATGGTCATGGGGGGCTCACGGCTGTGGTGGACGGAGTCTCGGCCCGGCACCGAGACCGTCGAGGTTCGGGCGGCGACGCAAGGTCGGTGACCCTACAAGATGTTGCCACGGACAGCAAGATGAACCCCAGGTGTTGTGGCACCGGCACCCGAGACCCGTGCAATCCGCGGCGGCAACGCCGTTCACGACCCGCCCGACCGTCGCGAAACCTTCCACGCAGAAGAAAACAAAGTCACAAGGCGGTGCCTGCAATCGCCTTGATCGGCCAGCCAGTGGATTAAACGGTTTTGAGGATAATTTCGGATAATCTATTGCATAAACAGATGGGCATTCTGGAAATATCCGTCTGCCGCCCGCGGAAGCGGGTGTATGTACACCAACAAAGCCTCGCGATGTAACCGGATATGAGAGATTTTTTGATTGCGGTGGCCGCTACATTGCCGAAGGATGACGCCACAGGTGCGCAGACAGTCGAGATGCTGAATCGCGCTTCACCTCTCGTTTGAGAGGTGGAAGAGCCAGGATGTGGCGCCGTTGTCATTGGCGTCCGTCAAGAAATGGCCGCAGCGGTTGGACGAGCGACGCGTGACGTTTCTCGGCCCGGCATGTCGACACACTGCGAACCGCAAACAGGGGGATAACGATAACCATGAGCATCGCATCCACGTCGGGACCGCCGCGGCGTCGTTCCTTGACGCCTGCATCGATCCCGGCGGGCCATGCATCGTCCCCACCGGCGCAGGCGCCGCTTTCGGGGCGATGTCAGTGCATCGATGCCCGGGGCGCGACGCGGACGCGCTGAGTGCGAGCGGCGGACCCTGTCCGGCGCCAGCTGACGAGACCTTAATCGAGAGACGCTGACACCACGGCCGAAGCTGACGCGGCTTCCGTGAACGGGATTCTATTCGCCGCCGAACGCGCCGACCCGACACGGACCCATGCCAGGGCCGACATCAAAGGGGAAACACATGTGCGTCCTTTGCCAGATGGGCTACAAACAGGAACATTCCACCCCGACAGCGCAGGCGAGCGCCGGCGCGCTGACGATCAGCCCGGAGGATCTGCAGAACTGGCAGAACATCGACCAGACCCCGGACAATCCGTTTAACAAGGACACCAATTACGAGACGTTCCTCACCTATTTGGGGGCGCTGAACCGCCCGCTGACGCCGGCGATGGCGCAATCGCCGCTCGTGGTGAACCTGTCCGAGCTGAGCGACCATCCGGCCTATCTGGAGGCCGCCACCGGGGCGCTGCAGATGTGGTCGGCGGTGACGCCGCTGCAGTTCACGATCGTCACCGACCGGCCCTTCAACGCGGCCACCGATTATCTCGAAGTGGTCAGCCCGGAGGTCGGCGAGCAGGATGACGGCAGCGCCTATTCCGCCGGCCGCTATGTCAGCGTCGGGCAGCGCTTCCATGACACCGAGCCGGACGCGACCTCTCCGGGCGGCTATATCTTCAACACCTTCATCCATGAGTTCGGCCACGAATGGGGCCTGAACCATCCGGGCTTCTACAATTACGGCGGCCCCGGCGGCCCGCAGATCACCTATTACAACGATGCGAAGTGGGTCTACGACAATCAGCAATATTCGGTGATGTCGTATTTCGACAATATCGACATCGGCGGCACCACGGCCTGGACCAACACGACGCCGGGCATCGCTGATATCGAGGCCGTCATCCGGCACTATTTCTCGACGGTGACAAACGGCGTCCGCAGCTACCAGGACATCCAGCTCAACACCGGCGACGACGTCTACGGCTTCGGCAGCACGCGGCTGGGCTACACGCTGACGGCGGACGGCCCGACCCACGACATCGGCTTCGTGATCCACGACACCGGCGGCCACGACACGGTCGACTTCTCCGGCTCGACCAGCAGCACCATCCTGGACCTGCGCGAGGGCCGCTTCTCCAGCGTCAACGGCCACACCAACAACGTCGCCATCTTCGACGGCCACAATGCCGACGCGACCGAGTACTATGTCGAGAAGGGCGTCGGCAGCGCCTTCCTCGACATCATCATCGGCAATGACGGCGACAACGAGCTGCTGGGCGGCGGCGGCGACGACCGGATCGACGGCGGCAACGGCGCCGACGAGATCCATGGCGGCTCCGGCGACGACATCATCGTCGGCGGCGCCGACACCAATGACAGCCGCGACCGCAACAACACCCTGCCGATCATCACCGGCCCCGACAGCAAGGACGGCGACGACCTGCTGTACGGTGAGGACGGCAACGATACGATCAATGCCGGCAAGGGCAACGACGTGCTCGACGGCGGCGCCGGCGACGACATCATGCGCGGAATGGCAGGCGTCGACGTCTTCATCGGCGGCGCCGGCAACGACACCGTCGATTTCAGCCTGGAGAGCCCGTTCCAGCTGCTGGTCAACCTGGTGACCAATGTCGCCGCCGGCGGCACGGCGTCCGGCGACACCTTCTTCAGCGTCGAGAACCTGATCGGGTCGGACGACCGCATCGACCGGTTCGTCGGCAACGACTCCAACAACTACTTCCTCGGCCTCGGCGGCGGCGACGTCCTCAGCGGCGGCAACGGCGACGACAAGCTCGAGGGTGCCCGCGACGGCGACGTGCTGAACGGCGACGCCGGCAACGACCTCCTCATCGGCGGCGCGGGCGCGGATTTCCTCGACGGCGGCGCCGGCATCGACACGGCCGACTACACGCTGGACGAGCGCCAGCCGATGTTCGGCCCGCCGCGGACGCCCGCGACCGAGGGCGTGACCGTCAACCTCGCGACCGGCACCGCCTTCGGCGGCGACGGCGAAGGCGACACCACGACGACACATCAGTTCGACAAGCTGGTGAACATCGAGAACGTGATCGGCTCGAAATTCGGCGACACGCTGATCGGCAACACCGGCGTCAACGTCCTGTCGGGCGCCGCGGGCGACGACGTCCTCGCCGGCGGCGGCGGGCTGGACACGCTGAACGGCGGCGCCGGCCTGGACATGGCCGCCTATTACGGCAGCGCCACGGGGGTGAACATCTCCCTCCTCGTCCCGGGCTCGCATCCGGAGACCTACATCTCGATCGAGGGTCTGGCCGGCTCGGCCCACAACGACCAGCTGACCGGCGATGCCCTCGCCAACAAGCTGGTCGGACAGGGCGGCGACGACGTGCTGAAGGGAGGCGCCGGAAACGACTCGCTCGACGGCGATTTCGTTCCCTTCCCGGTCACCGGCGTCGGCATGGGCAACGGCTACACGACTCTGGCGCCGAGCGCGACCAACAACTCCGTCGCCACCGCCCTCAATGTGACCAACAACTTCACGCTGGTCGCCGATGCCGACATCGGCAATGCGACCACCCTGGCGCATTCGACAGTCAACGCCACCGGCAACGGCCAGGGCGGCTACTACAAGCTGACGGTGAATGCGGGAACGGTCATCACCGCCGATATCGACCACACCTCGGACGGGCTGAGCGACAGCTTCCTGTGGCTGGAGCGGGCCGACGGCACCGTGGTCGCCTTCAACGACGACGGCGGCAACGATCCCGGCTCCGCCCGCCGGACGGACTCGCTGTTCAGCTTCAAGGTCGCCGAGACCGGCGACTACTACATCGTGGTCGGGCAGTACAACAACGACACGGGAGATACCGAAAAGATCGTCCCCAGCGGCGCGACCTATGAGCTGAACGTCTCGGTGACGCCGCCACCGCCGACCTCGCCGAACATCGGCCTGGCCGGGCACGACAATCTCGATGGCGGCGACGGCGACGACACCCTCTACGGCCGCGGCGGCGTCGACTTCCTCCGCGGCGGCGCGGGGGCCGACCATCTCGATGGCGGGGCCGGCGTCGACACCGCCAGCTACTACGGCGCCAATGACGCGTTGACGATCAATCTCGCGACCGGCATCGGCAGCGGCGGCGAGGCCCAGGGCGATACCCTGGTCGGCATCGAGAACGTCAATGGCGGCAAGGGCGGCGACACGCTGACTGGAAACATCGCCGCCAACGTCCTCAACGGCTATGAGGGCAATGACGTCATCAATGGCGGCGCGGGGCGGGATACGCTGTCCGGCGGCGCCGGGGCCGACCGGTTCGTCTTTTCGGCGGCCGGCGACAGCGGCCTCGGCGCCAACGCCGATGTGGGCACCGACTTCAGCCGGGCGCAGGGCGACAAGATCGACCTGTCGGGGATCGACGCCAACACCGGCGTGGCGGGCAACCAAGCGTTCAGCTACATCGGCTCGGGGCTGTTCACGCACCATGCCGGCGAGTTGCGCGCCCTCAACACCGCCTCCGGCGTCATCACCATCGCCGGCGACGTCAATGGCGACGGGGTGTCGGACTTCCACATCGTGCTGAAGGGATTGAACGGCATCATGGTGGCGAGCGACTTCGTGCTCTGACCACCCGTTCACCGGGAGAATGACCGAGGCGGCGGGGAAACCCGCCGCCTCTTTCATTTGGTGCGTCGCGGTGGCTCGCGCGGCGCCCGTGCCGTATCCCGGGCGGCGCGGTACAGGGCCCAGATATAGGGTGCGGCGCAGAGCAGGATGCCGCCGAGCCAGATCATGGCGAAGGTCATGATGCTGTCCTCCAGGGCTTCGATCAGGCCGAGCACGAGCATGACCCCGCCTCAGAACCGGTAGCCGACCGCCAGCCCGACCGAGGGCTGCACCCGGCTTTCGGTGATCGGGCTGTCCGCCGCATCGCCGAGCAGGACGCCCACGCCGACATTCGCGGTGGCGAACCAGCTCTCGGAGATCGCCCAGTTGAGCCCGACCTTGAAGTCGACGCTCTTGAACCCGGCCCCGGCATCGTAGCGGTCCAGCCCCGACTTTCGGGACTGCGATGGGGAGACGCCGAAGAAGCTCTGCATGTAGTCGTCATCGGCCCAGGTGGCGGAGACGCCTGAGGACAGGGTCCAGGTCTCGGACAGCGGCACCTTCACCGATATGTCGGGCCGGACCTGCAGGCCTTCGCTGCCGCCGAAATCCTTGGCCACGTCGAGGCCGATCTGCACCATGCCGAAGGAATAGGAGCCGAAGACGTGGCCTCGCGCGGCCATGTCGATATCGCCCAGCCCCTTCAGATGGTCCTCGTCATCCTCGTTCCGGCCGGGCGCGAGACCGACGGAGACGCCAAGCCGCAACGCCTCGGTGCGCACGACGTTGACGCCGACCCCGCGCTCCATTTCGAGGAAGACCCGGTCCCGCCAGTTGATGGCGACGAAGGGCAGCGGCGACACCGAGAACTTGTCGGACCCCTCGTAGCTGGGCGCGACCCGGACACCGCCGCCGAGCACGAAGGTCCAGTCGCCGCGGGGACTGGCCGCCTCCGGAACCGGTGCGTCCTCCTCCTGCGGCAGGATAAGCGCGTCCTGAGCCTCCGCACGCATGCCGGGCGCGACCAGGACCAGGCAGGCCCCGGCCAAGGCGAGCGGCGCCCAAGTCCTGGCCTCGCGGATACGGGGTCGCGAAGAAGAGGCGACAGTCGACAGTGACGCTTGCATTCGGTTCATCCCGTGACTCGATTGAGCCGCGAGGATAGAAGCCGACCGGATGGACGGGTTTTAAGTTATGTTAAGAGATGTTGCCGGAGGTCCTGGCCGCAGATCGGCAACGCGCGGCCGTCAGATCCTGACGTAGTCGATCTCCATGAAGTCCGAGACCTCCGCCTGCCAGCGGTCGCGGACGAATTCGACATGCAGCGGATGGAGGTTGTAGGCGTCATAGGCGGCCTGATCCTCGAACTCCATCGAGAGGCCGTGGCTGAACCGGTTCTTGGCGCTGACCTGCTTCAGCCGCTCGAAATTCCTCACCATGGGCAGACCGGCGAGAACCAGGGCGGAGTCCAGGAATCTCGTCTCTTCGCTCGAGCCCCCCGGGTGCTTGAGGCTGAAGACGACGGTGTGTCGGATCATGAGGCAACTCCGTTTCTGGTGTTTCGAATCAGATCGGCGACCGGATACCGGATGAATTGCGGGGTAGCGACATCCGGACGATCAGGCCGCGCGGCAAGCGGTCGAGCAGCTCGATGCCGCCGCCATGGCCGCGGACGACGTCGCGCGCGATCGACAAGCCCAGCCCGAAGCCCCGGCCCGAAGCCGCGGATCGCGTGTCGTCGCCCTTGAAGAACGGGTCGAACACCTTCTCGCGCAAAGGCGCGGGAATGCCGGGCCCGTCATCGGCCACCTCGATCTCTGCCGGTCCGCCGCCACCGGCCCGCAGGCCGACCCGCACCGCCGATCCGTGCTGGACGGCGTTGTCGACGACGTTGGTGACCGCGCGGGCCAGCGCGTTGGGCCGGCAGACCCAGGCCAGGCGCGGCGGTCCGGCATAGGCGACGTCGTGGCCGACATCGCCGAATTCGGTACAGATCGTCTGCAGCAGGCTCGACAGGTCGACTCGCGACATCGGCTCTTCGCGGGTGCCGGGCTGCAGATACTCCAGCGTCTCGTCCAGCATGCCGCTGATCCGCACCACCTCGTGCAGGATGCCGTCCCGCAGCTCCGGGTCGCCGATCCGTTCGGCGCGCAGCCGCAGCCGGGTCAGCGGCGTCCGCAGGTCGTGGCTGATCGCCGCCAGCATGCGGGTGCGGTCGTCGATCAGGGCGCGGATGCGGGTGCGCATGTCATTGAGGGCACCGGCGACCTGGCTGATCTCGCGCGGCCCCCGGCGGTGGACCAGGCGGTCGTCGTCGGGCGAGCGCCCGAAGGATTCGGCGGCCGCGCCCAGCGCCGACAGCGGCGCGATGATCCAGCGCACGGCGTAGATCGACAGGAACAGCACGAAGACGAGCATGGTGACGATGATCAGGACCGTCGGCTTGAGGATGAACGGCCACAAGCCGGCCCAGTTCGGCGTCGGAAACAGCAGGATGGTGTCGTCGTCAACCTGCACGATGAGACCGTCGCCGGCACCGTCAGGAAGGTTGGCGGCACGGGCGTCGATGCCCCAGAGGGTCTTCAGCTGATAGGCGATCAGGCTGGACAGAATCGATGCCCGCTCGCCGTCGGGCGGAACCACGAACCCTGCCGGCGCCCGACTGACGCCGGCGCCGGCACGCCGGGCGATGTCGAGGATCCTGTCGCCCTCCTCCGCAGTGCCGGCACTCTGGAAGATCTGGGTGACCTTGGCGATTCCAGGCGCCGAAAGGACGACCCCGTCCCGCGCGTCGGGCTCCCGGAAGAACAGGAACAGGACGGAGCCGGTCAACCCGATGCCGAGCAGCATCGAGACGGCGACGATCCCGGTGATCTGGCTGACGACGCTGCGCGGGACCAGGCGGGAGAGGAGGCGCATCAGGCCGGCTCGACCCGCTCGGTGAACATGTAGCCGCCGAGGCGCACGGTCTTGATGTAGCGGGGATTGTCGGGGTCCGGCTCGATCTTCTGCCGGATCCGGCTGACATGGACGTCGATGCTGCGCTGGACCGGGCTGGCCAGGCCGCTATGGGTCAGCTCGATCAGCTGCTCGCGCGACAGCACCTGCCCGGAATGCCGGCACAGCGCCGCCAGCAGGTCGAACTCGACGCTGGTCATCGCGACCTGGACCCCGTCGGGGTCGTGCAACTGCCGCGACGCCGGATCGATCCGCCAGCCGGCGAAGCGCAGCGGGCGCAGTCGGCCGTCGCCATTGCCGCCCTGGGCGCGGCGCAGCAGCGCCCGGATGCGCGCCACCAGCTCACGGGAATCGAACGGCTTGGGCAGGTAGTCGTCGGCCCCGATCTCCAGCCCGATGATCCGGTCGACCGCGTCGCCGCGGGCCGTCACCATGATGATCGGCACCGCCGACGCAACCCGCAGCCGGCGGCAGATGCTGAGCCCGTCCTCCCCCGGCAGCATGAGGTCGAGCACGACCAGGTCGACCTGGGCCAGGCGCAGCACCGCATCCATCTCGGTCGCGCCGATGGCAGCCGAGACGGCGAAGCCGCTCTCGGACAGCACGCCCTGCAGCATGCGGGAGATCTCAAGATCGTCCTCGACGAGCAGCACATGCGGCTGCCCTTCCGGCCGCGCGGCTGCGGCGGAGGATATGGCCTTCCTGGGTCCCACCATGGATGCATTCTCGCAGCGGGCCGGCGGGCAATCATCCATCCAAATATTATTTTTTGTAAACGCGGCCGTCGGCCGCCGCGGCGCGGCGGCGTGCAGATGTTCAATCGTTGTTGGCGGCCTCGCCGGTCTGCTAGCTAGGTGATAGCGCCGATCCAGCTCAGTGGCGATGAGCGTCGAGGATCCATGATCGATGCGGGATCTCGCAACCCAGCAGCAGCATGTCTATCAGACGCTCCGCGAGCAGCTCATCGCCGGGCGTTTCAAGCCCGGCACCGCCGTCAGCCTGCGGGGCATCGCGTCCAGCTTCGCCGTCGGCCTCATGCCGGTCCGCGAAGCGATCAATCGGCTGGCGGGCGAGCGGGCGCTCGAGGTCAGGCGCAACGGCCGCGTCAGCGTGCCGGATCTCACGCAGCAGAGATTCGAGGAGCTGATGCAGGCCCGGCTTCAGCTCGAACCGCCTTGTGCCCGCTGGGCGCTTCCTCATGTCGATGCGGAACGCCTCGCCCGGATGGAAGCGTTCGACGCCACCATGAATTCGAGCTACGGGTCGGGCAACGCCGATGCGTATATGCTGGAGAACTACCGCTTTCACTTCGAGCTCTACCGCGCGGGCGGCTCTCAGGTCTTCGTGCCGCTGCTCGAAAGCGTCTGGATGCAGTTCGGCCCGTTCATGCGCAGCGTGTATGACATGAGCGAGACCACGGCGATCGTGGACAAGCACAAGATGGCCCTCGAGGCGATCAGGCGCCACGACCAGGATGCTCTCGAGGTCGCCATTCGGGCCGACATCCTGGATGCCGTGCATCTGCTGAGGCAGGCGCTGGCGAACCAGCACTGAAGATCAATCTTTGACCGATGCCCCAGGCGGAAGCGCTTATCTTAAATTGATATGCTGTTTATTGTCATCCTCGGGCTTGACCCGAGGATCCAGGGGGCTTCAATGCAGTTCTCGGTGGCCCCTGGATTGCCGGGTCAAGCCCGGCAATGACAATAACAGTTTAGTTCAGCGCTTTCCCGCTGGTTTGGCGACTCGGTCTACGCAGCCGTTTGCGGGGGCGCTTGCCACAGCAAATGTGATCACACACAACCAGAGCAAACCCAAGAGCCCAACCGACACTTCATTCAACGGCTCGAATCCAGGGGATTTTGCGGAAGCCGGAGCCACCGCAGCATTGACAAAGCCCAAGGGCCTTTGAGAAATGTGATCACGAATTGGACATTCAAGGGGATCCAGAGTGCTCGATAGCCAGTCCAGCCGGCAGCACGGCTCTCGCGACGACGTTGCCGCGATATCTGCCGCTGCCCGCCGGATTCTCGTCGAAGAGACCGCGACCTTCGTCGACCGGCACCCCCGCAGCAAAGCCCTGTTCGACGCCCCCTCCTCCGGCTTCTTCGACCAGGTCCCGCTCTACTGGATGCGCGACTGGCCGATGCCGTTCCCGATGGCGCTGGCCACCGCCAAGGGCAGCGAGGTGACCGATATCGACGGCAACAGCGCCGTCGATTTCTGCCTCGGCGATACCGGCGCCATGTTCGGGCATGGGCCGGGCCCCATTCTCGATGCGCTGGCGCGGACGGCCGAGATCGGCCTCACCACGATGCTGCCATCCGGGGATGTCGCCGTCGTCGGCAGCCTCCTGTCGACGACCTTCGGCCTGCCGCGATGGCAGGTGACGGCCACGGCCAGCGACGCCAACCGCTTCGCCTTCCGGGTCGCGCGCGCCGTCACCGGCCGGCGCAGGATCCTGGTGTTCGACGGCTGCTACCACGGCGCGGCGGACGAGACGCTGGTGGACCTCAAAGACGGGCGAACGGTCGGCCGGGAAAACCTGATCGGCCAGGCCGTCGATCTGGCCGACACGACGGTTTGCATCCCGTTCAACGACCTGCCCGCTCTCGAAGCCGCGCTGGCGACGCATGACATCGCCTGCGTCGTCGCCGAGCCGGTCATGACCAATTGCGGCATGATCCTGCCGCAGGCTGGATTCCACCAGGCGCTGCGCGAGCTGACCCGGGCCCACGGCACGCTGCTGCACATCGACGAGACGCACACGATCTCGACCGGGCTCGGCGGCTACACGCGAACCCATGGGCTGGAGCCCGACATCCTTGTCGTCGGCAAGCCCGTCGGCGGCGGCGTGCCCGTGGCGGTCTGGGGAATGACCGAAGCGGTCGCCAGCCGGCTCGACGCGATCCGGGCCAGCACGCGCGGCATCGGCCATTCCGGCATCGGCACGACGCTGTCGGGAAGCGCCCTGCAGCTGGCGTGCCTGCGGGCGTGCCTGGAAAAGGTCATGACCGGCGCGGCCTATGCGACGATGAACGGGCTCGCCGACCGGATCGAGGCGGGATTCTCCGCCGCGATCGGGACCGCAGGGCTGCCCTGGCATGTCAGCCGCGTCGGGGCGAGGCTGGAGGTCGTGTTCGCACCCAGCCCCGTCACGAACGCGGCGGAATCGCGCGCCGCATCCGTACCCGAAGTCCAGAAGGCGATTCATCTCGCGCTGCTGAACCGGGGTTATCTTCTGACCCCGTTCCACAACATGGTCCTGGTGGCGCCGACGACCTCCGGGGCCCAGGTCGCGGGGCTTGTCGCCGCCTTCGGGCAGATCCTGGCGCGCCTGACGGCCGGGGCGGTGGCGACGTGAGCGGAGCCCGGCCCATCGACGCGGCACCGATCGAGGAAGCCGAGGCCTTCCTGGCGAAGCATGAGGACATCGCAGCCTTCGACCTCGTGCTGATCGACCCCAACGGCGTGGCGCGCGGCAAGATCATCCGGCGGCACGAGCTCCTGCCGCTCTATCGCTCCGGCCGCCACCTGCCGGGTTCGATCCTGGGGCTCGACATCTCCGGCGCCGATGTCGAAGAGACCGGGCTGGTGTGGGATGACGGCGACGCCGACAGGTCGGCCTGGCCGATCCGGGGTTCGCTTGTGGAGCTGCCCTAGACCTCGCCCAGGCGCGGCGAAGTCCGTGTCAGCCTGTACGAGCTCGACGGCGCGCCGATGGGGGCCGACCCGCGTCATGCTTTGGCGGTCCAGATCGAACGATGCCGGTCGATGGACATGTCGCCCGTCCTGGCGTTCGAGCTGGAGTTCTATCTGCTCGACCCGGAGACTGATGCCTGCGGACGGCCGAGAGCCGCGCGGATGCCGTTGACCGGGGAGGTTCCGCGCGGCAATCAGGTCTACAGCGTGGACGCGCTCGACCGGCTCGAACCCTTCATCGAAGCGCTGTACGCCTGTGCTGCGGCGCAGGAGCTGCCGGTCGAGACGCTGATCTCCGAATACGCTCCCGGCCAGTACGAGCTGACGCTGCGCCATCGCACCGATGGCCTGCGCGCGGCCGACGACCTGGTGATGTTGAAGCGCCTGGTCCGAGGCCTGGCCCTGCGCCACGGCATGCGGGCGAACTTCATGGCCAAGCCCTTCGCCGACCGCGCCGGCTCCGGCATGCATCTGCACGCCAGCCTGGCGGATGCGTCGGGCCGCAATCTCTTCGCCGATACCGGCGAGGATCTGGCGCCGCTGCTGCGGCATGCCATCGCCGGCGTGCAGCAGACCATGGCGGACTCGATGCTGGTGTTCGCGCCCAACCTCAACTCCTGGCGCCGGTTCGCCCGCAACAGCTACGCGCCGACCGCCCCGACCTGGGGGCGCAACAACCGCAGCGTCGCGATCCGGGTGCCCGCCGGAAGCCCGGCGAACCGGCATTTCGAACATCGTTCGCCCAGCGTCGACGCCAACCCCTATCTGGTGGCGGCGACGGTTCTCGCGGGCATGCGGCACGGCATCCGGAACCGACTTCAGCCGGATGCGGAAGCGTCCTCCTACAGCAGCGGCGACAGCGGCGTCCTGCCGCCCGACTGGCGATCGGCGATCGAGCGGGCCGCCGGATCCGACTTCATCAAGGACGCGCTGGGAGAGCGGCTGGCCGCCGTCTTCGTCGCGCTCAAGCGGGCCGAATATCTCCGCTTCGCCGCCGAGGTGACCGCGGAAGAGTTCGCCTATTACGGAGGCGTCATATGACGGCCGGAGGCAACCGCCATGTCGTTGTCGTCGGCGGCGCCGGGGGCATGGGGATCGAAATCGCCCGGACCTTCGCGGCCGCGGGCGACCGGATCACCATCGCCGATCTTCCAGGCGATCGCACCCTGGCGGCCGCGGCCGCTCTGGCGGAGATGAAGGCCGGCTGCAACGTGATCGAATTCGACATCCGGTCGGTCGAGCAATGCCGCCGCGCGGTCGAACGGGCGGCGGCGTGGGGCAACGGGATCGACGTGCTGGTCAACGCCGCCGGAATCTGGCTCGAAGGGCCTTCCGCCGATGTCCGGGAGGAAGAATGGGATCGCGTCCTCGACGTGAATCTCAAGGGTGCCTTCTTCATGATCTCGGCGGCCATTCCGCATCTGGCGACGTCGCGCGGCGTGGTGGTGAACATCGCCTCGGATGCCGGCCTGGTCGGCAACAACGGTGCTGCCGTCTACTGTGCCTCGAAGGGCGGGCTCGTCCTGCTGACCAAGGCGCTGGCGCTCGAACTGGCGCCCCGGGGCGTCCGGGTCAATGCCGTCTGTCCTGCCGACGTGGCGACGCCGATGCTGGATGGGCAGGCGGAGGTCTATGGCGGCGGCGACCCGGACGGCTACCGGGCGGCTCTGCTGAAGCACTATCCGCAGGGCCGGTCGGCGCGCTTCATCCGGGCCGCCGAGGTGGCCCGGCTGGTGCAGTTCCTGTGCGAGGACAAGGCGGCGCCGATCACGGGGGTCGCCCTGCCGATCGATTTCGGCGTCACCGCCGGCTATTGAGGACAGCGCCGATGACCGTCTTCAGCACCGCCCTCGTCACCGGTGCCGGCGCCCCGGACGGCATCGGCATCGCGATCGCGCGCAGGCTGGCGGGCCAGGGCCTTGCGGTCTTCATCACCGGCGCCAGCGAGCGCATCCATGCCCGCGCCGCGGAGCTGCGGGCGCAAGGCCTCGACGTCACCTCCCACAGGGCGGATCTGACCAGCGCCGCCGAGGTCTCGCGGCTGCGCCGGGACGTCGGAGCCGTCGATATCCTGGTCAACAATGCGGGCATGGGATCGGTGGCGGCGCCGGCGGTGCAACGCCCGTTCCTGCAACTGGAGGAATCCGACTGGGATGCCGGCATCGACGTCAGCCTCAAGACGGCGTTCCTGGTGACGCGTGCCTTTCTGGGCGCGATGACGGCAAGCGGGCGGGGCGGCCGCATCGTCAATGTCGCGTCCGTCACGGGCCCCCTGGTCGCCAACCCGGGAGAGGCGGCGTATTCGGCGGCCAAGGCCGGAATGGTGGGGCTGACCCACGCCCTGGCCCTCGAGGTCGCCCGTTACGGGGTGACCGCGAATGCGGTCGCGCCGGGATGGATCGAGACCGGGGCCTCGACGGAGGACGAGCGGATCGCGGCCCGGCACACGCCGCCCGGCCGGGCGGGAACGCCCGACGAGGTGGCGGCGGCCGTCGCCTTCCTGGCTTCGGCCGAAGCGAGCTATGTCAACGGCTCGCTTCTGGTCGTGGACGGCGGCAACATCCTGCAGGAGCGCAAGGTCCAGCTGGGTTGAGCCGGCCAGCCCTGCTGTCACGAGGCTGCAGGGCGCCCCATCACTGGCAGGCCTCGCAGGTCGGGTCGTCGATCGGGCACACCATCGGCGCCCCGTCGGTCAGCGTCAGCTCGTCGGCCGGAGCCGGCGTGGCGGCCGCGACGACCGGCGCGACCGGGGCCGGAGCGGAGACGGCGTTGAGCTTGCCGTCGGTGCCCTTCAGCGTCGACTTCTCGACATGGGTCGCGCTCATCGCCCGCAGATAGTAGGTGGTCTTCAGGCCCCGCTTCCAGGCCAGGCGGTACAGCGTGTCGAGCTTCCGGCCGTTCGGGTTGGCGATGTACAAGTTCAGCGACTGGGCCTGGTCGATCCACTTCTGCCGCCGCGCCGCCGCCTCGACCAGCCAGGAGGCGTCGATCTCGAAGGCGGTGGCGTACAGCGCCTTGAGGTCGTCCGGCACCCGGTCGATGGCGCCGAGGCTGCCGTCGAAATACTTGAGGTCCGAGATCATCACCTCGTCCCACAGGCCGAGCGCCTTGAGGTCGCGGACCAGGCCGGGATTCACCACCGTGAAGTCGCCCGACATGTTGGCCTTGACATAGAGGTTGCGGAACGCCGGCTCGATCGACTGGGCGACGCCGCAGATGTTGGAGATGGTCGCGGTCGGCGCGATCGCCATGGTGTTGGAGTTGCGCATGCCGGTCGTGCGCACCCGCTCGCGCAGGCCGCTCCAGTCGAGCGTCGCGGAGCGGTCGAGGTCGAGCACGCCGTCCCGCGCCTCGGCCAGCAGCTCGACGGAATCGATCGGCAGGATGCCGCGGCTCCACAGCGAGCCGTCAAAGGACGGGTAGCGCCCGCGCTCCGCCGCCAGGTCGACCGAGGCGGAGATGGCGTGGAAGCTGATCACCTCCAGGCTCTCATCGGCGAAGCGCACCGCGGCCTCCGACGCGATCGGCAGGCGCAGGGCCTGCAGCGCGTCCTGGAAGCCCATGATGCCGAGCCCGACCGGGCGGTGCCGCAGGTTGGACCGGCGCGCCTCCGGGATGGTGTAGAAGTTGATGTCGATGACGTTGTCCAGCATCCGCATCGCGGTGCGGATGGTGCGCTGCAGCCGCGCCCGGTCGAGGCCGCGCTCACCGATGTGGTTGGCGAGGTTGATCGAGCCGAGGTTGCAGACCGCGACCTCGTCGTCCGAGGTGTTCAGCGTGATCTCGGTGCACAGGTTCGAGGAGTGCACGACGCCGGCATGGCCCTGCGGCGAGCGGATGTTGCAGGGGTCCTTGAAGGTCACCCAGGGGTGGCCGGTCTCGAACAGCATGGTCAGCATGCGGCGCCACAGGTCGAGCGCGCGGACCTGCTTGTGCACGCGGATCTCGCCGCGCGCGGCCTTCGCCTCATAGGCCTCATAGGCGGTCTTGAAGGCCGGGCCGTACAAATCGTGCAGGTCGGGCGCCTCGTCCGGCGAGAACAGGGTCCAGGGGCCGTCGGCCTCGACCCGCTGCAGGAACAGGTCCGGCACCCAGTTGGCGGTGTTCATGTCATGGGTGCGGCGCCGGTCGTCGCCGGTGTTCTTGCGCAGGTCGAGGAATTCCTCGATGTCGACGTGCCAGGTCTCGAGATAGGCGCAGACCGCGCCCTTGCGCTTGCCGCCCTGGTTCACCGCGATGGCGGTGTCGTTGGCGACCTTGAGGAACGGCACGACGCCCTGCGACTGGCCGTTGGTGCCGCGGATATGGGCGCCCAGGCCGCGCACGCGGGTCCAGGAATTGCCGAGGCCGCCGGCGTATTTCGACAGGAGGGCGTTGTCCTTGACCGCCTTGAAGATGCCATCCAGGTCGTCCGCCACCGAGGTCAGGAAGCAGGAGGACAGCTGCGGCCGTGGCGTGCCGGCGTTGAACAGCGTCGGCGTCGAGCACATGAAGTCGAAGGAGGAGATCAGGTCGTAGAACTCGATCGCCCGCGCCTCGCGGTCGATCTCCCGCGCGGCCAGCCCCATGGCGACACGCATGAAGAAGGCCTGCGGCAGCTCGAAGCGGATGCCCCCGGTCTGCAGGAAGTAGCGGTCGTAGAGGGTCTGCAGCCCGAGGAACTGAAACTGCAGGTCGCGCTCCGGCTTCAGGGCGGCCGACAGCCTGGCGATATCGAAGCGGCCGATCTCGGCGTCGAGCAGGCCGACGGCGATGCCCGTCTTCACATAGGCCGGGAAGTACTCGGCATAGCCCTGCGCCATCTCGGCATGGGTGGCGCGGGTCGGCCGGCCGTGGACGAAGGACAGCGCCTCGTGCCGCAGCAGGTCGAGCAGCAGCCGGGCGCTGACCTGGCTGTAATTCGGCTCGGTCTCGATCAGGGTGCGGGCGGCCATGATCGGCGCCAGGGCCAGCTCGGCCTCGCTGATGCCGTCATAGAGGTTGCGCCGGGTCTCGGCCAGGACCGGCCCGGCGGCGACGTCGTCCAGGCCGGCGCAGGCCTCCTCGACCAGGCGGACCAGCCGGGCCTGGTCGAGCGGCGCGCGGCTGCCGTCGGCGGCGGTGACATGCAGCGCCGGCGCCACCGGGGACGCCTCGACCTTCGCCGCGGCGGCGGCGCGCTCGCGCGACCGCTCGTCGCGATACAGCACATAGGCGCGGGCGACCTTATGGTGCTCGCCGCGCATCAGCGCCAGCTCGACCTGGTCCTGCACCTCCTCGATGTGGAAGGTGCGGCCGTGGTCGGCGCGGCGGGTCAGGGCGCCGACGATCTGCGCGGTCAGCCCCTCGACGATGTCGTGCACCCGGCGCGAGGCGGCGGCGCCGGCGCCCTCGACCGCCAGGAACGCCTTGGTCAAGGCCACCGAGATCTTGGTCTCGTCGAAGGCGGTGACGGCGCCGTTGCGGCGGATCACCTGATAGGCGGGCTCGGCAACGGCACGGGCCAGGGCGGCGGGCGTGCCGGCGAGGGCGCGGTCGGATTCGAGGAGGACGGACATCGGCAAACCCCATGATCGTGTTGGGGCTTGGGCCGAAGATGCGGAGTCGGCAGCGCGCCGGCAGGCCGGCGCATCTCGATCATCGCACCGTCGGGGACACCCCGCCCGAGGACGTTCTACGCGATCACGGGCCGGTCTCCTGGCTTGCGGGTCGCCATCGGATCGTCCGACCTTCCCAGCGGTTGCCCGCCAGTGGCCCGAACGACGAACCGACTCGCCGCTTACAGTTGCGGGGGCAGCTCCGGCCTTGCCGACAGGCGGCGCACCGGATTCCCTTGGTTGCCCGTGATGTCTAGATATAGACGTCCTTCCGCCGGTTTCCGTCAATACCTAGTTGAGGCCGCTGCAAACTTCGCAATCCAAGTGCGTTTTGGACTCGCCGCCTGAAATCTCGGACGCTGTCTCCAGCATGATCGAAGCCCCCTACCCCTCCCCGCCCTGGCGGCTGCGCGGCTCGGTGCAGGCGGCGCTGTGGCGGGTGCCGCGGGCGGCGCTGCCAGGGCCGCTGCCGGACGGGGCACGGCCGATCGCTTGGGGCCGGTCGGCCCTGCTGGCGACGGTGCGGGCCGGATGGCAGCCGGGCGGCGACCTGGCCTATGCCGAGCTGGTGGTGGCGGTGCCGGTGCGGCTGGGGCGCCGGATCGGCATCACCATCACCGCCACCTGGGTCGACAGCCCGGCGTCGCTGGCCGGCGGCCGGGCGCTGTGGGCGATCCCGAAATCGCTGGGCCGGTTCGAGACCGTGGACGGGCGGACGGAGCTGACCGATGCGCAGTGGCTGGTGGCGGCCTTCACCGAGCGCCCGGGACGCGCCCTGCCCCTGCGCCTGCCGGTCCCGCTGCGGGTGCTGCAGCCGGACGGGGCCGGCGTCCGGACCACCCGCGCCAACGCCACCGGCCGGCCGCGCCTCGGCGGCCTCGGCTGGGAGTTCGCGCCGGACGGACCGCTCGCGTTGCTGGCCGGGCTACGGCCGCTGCTGACCCTCACGCTGGCAGAGGCCGAGGCGCGGTTCGGGGTGTGACCGGCCGGCCCGCCGGATCGGCACCATCCGGCTGCGGCGGCTCGGCCCAGAAGGGCAGGTCGGCCAGCTCGCGCGGGGTCATGGCCAGCAGCGCCTCGGCGCCGTCGGCCCGGCGCCGGCCATCCCGGCGCCGCAGGAAGGAGAACATCGTAGCCTCCTCGGCAGATCTTCTCCAAGAGATAGATCCGCCGGCCGGCGGCTGCGATGGACAGTGTCTCTCTAGGCCTATAGAAAATCTCTATAGACCTGCCGGTGACCTAACCGGCCGCCAGCGCGTCGTCCAGCTTGTCGAAGGTGCCGGCCCAGCCCTCGGTCATCGAGCCCAGCATCTCGGCGAAGGCCTGCCGCTCGTCCTCGCTGGCGTCGAGCGGCGTCCAGACCAGGCGCATCCGGGTCTCCGTCCCCTCCTCGGCGAAGGTCACGGTCGACAGGATCCTGAGCGGCCAGGGCCCGCCGAAGGGCGACTGGACGATGTTGGCCTCTTCGTCGGCGAAGGAGTGCTCCCAGACCAGGCGCGAGGGCTCGACCACCTCGCGATAGACGAACTTCGCCCACATCCGGCCACCGCCGGGCTGGTCCATGCGGGCATGCATGATCCCGCCCGGCCGCAGATCGAGGGTCTTCACGGTGGTGGTGACGCCCTTCGGGCCAAACCATTGCGACATCCGCTCGGCGCTCGTCCAATACTCCCAGACCCGGGCGAGCGGCGCCTTGAACAGGCGGGTGATGACGAATTCGGTGTCGGCCATGATCAATCCTTTGTGGGTTCGGAGGGGGCTTCGAGCAGCGCCTCGAGGCGGTCGAAGCTGTCGTTCCAGAGGGTCCGGAAATGGTCGAACCATTCGACCGTCTCCTTCAGCGCCTTGTGGTTCAGGCGTCGCGGTCGCGACTGGGCGGCCTGGCCGCGCTCGATCAGCCCCGCCCCCTCCAGCACCTTCAGATGCTTGGAGATGGCGGGCTGGCTGATCCGGAACGGGGCCTGCAGCTCCGACACCGTGGCCTCGCCCCGGGACAAGCGGAGCAGGATGGCGCGCCGGGTGGGATCGGCGAGCGCGGCGAATTTGAGGGTGAGCGAGTCTTCCAAAACCATGTGGTTATATAACCAATTGGATATTTATCTGTCAACACCTGGACAGCTCGCCTTCCGCCGATCAAGAAGAGACATGGCCTCGCCCTTCCCGATTCCGCTGAACGCGCTGCGCGCCATCGCGGTGGTGGCGCGCGGCGGCTCGCTGTCGACCGCGGCGAAGGAGCTGGGGGTGACGCCGGGCGCGGTCAGCCAGCACATCCGCCGGGCCGAGGCACGGCTGGGCGTGATGCTGTTCGAGCGCACCCCGACCGGGCTGGTGCCGACCGCGGAGCTGTGGCGGATCCGGCCGATGCTGGATGCCGGCTTCCGCATGCTGGCCGACGCCATGGCGGCCCTGGCGGTCGAGCGCGCCGGCATCCTGACCGTCACCACCGGCAGCGCCTTCGCCGCGCGCTGGCTGGTGCCGCGGCTGTCGCGCTTCACCGGCGCCCATCCGGAGATCGAGCTGCGCTTCGTCGCCACCGCCGATGTGCTGGACCTGGCGCTCGGCGACATCGACTGCGCCATCCGCATGGGCCGCGGCGGCTGGACCGGGGCGCTGGCCGAGAAGCTGATCCCGCAGACCGTTTTCCCGGTCTGCGCCCCGGCGCTGGCCGCGCGGCTGAAGCGCCCGGCCGACCTGGCGACGGTGCCGGTGATCCGCGACGAGGGCTCGCTGATCTCCTGGGCCGAATGGTTCGCCGCCGCCGGGGTGGCGTCGCCGCCGCGCCTGTCCGGCCCGTCCTACACCGACCCGATCCCGGCGATCGAGGCGGCGGTGGCCGGCCAGGGCGTGTTCATGGCCTGGCAACTGATCGCCGCCGACGCGCTGGCGGACGGGCGGCTGGTCCGCCCCTTCCCGATCGCGGCGCCGACCGAGATCGCCTATTGGTTCGTCACCACCGAATCCCGGTCGCGGCAGCGCAAGGTGCAGCTGTTCCGCGCCTGGCTGGACGCGGAGCTGACCTCCAAGCGGGCGCGCCCGGTGTCCGGGGTGTGGGGGTGAGCCTCACCACTGCGGCCAGCGGATCCGGTCGGCCGGCAGGGCCGGGCCCCAGCGATGCACGCCGACCAGCCGGAAGCTCGCAGCGTCGGCCAGGCCGAGATGAGTCAGGATCAGGGCGACGATCGACAGCCACATCTCCGTCCCCTGCAGCCCCGGCGCTTCGCCGCGGCTGAAGGCGAAGCCGCGGCCGGGCTGGTAATGCCGGAGCGCGGCGGCGAGGAGCAGGCGCAGGGCTTCCGTGATCTCCGCCGCGCGATACCCGGTCTGGCGGGCGCAGAGCATCAGCGGATGCACCACGTCGAGCACGTTGCAGGCGTTGAAGCCGGTGGGCTCGAAGCCGCCATGGCGGCGGAGATGGGCCAGGACGGAATCGATCGTCCGCTCCGCATAGGGCAGCGGCAGGCCGAACTGGGCGTAGGTGCCGCGGGTCAGCCGGTAGAAGCCGTTCACCGGCTGCAGCCAGTCGTCGCCGAGCGGGCCGCTCCACAGCCCGGTGGTGGCGCTGGCCCGCGTGGTCAGCCAGCCGATCAGAGTGGTGAGCTGGCCCGGATCGGCGAAGTCGCGGGCGTTGAGATAAAGCGCCGTGCCCAGCGCATCGACCCAGGCGCCGGAGGACCAGCCGCGCTCGGCCCAGGGCAGCCCGTCGAGCGCCCGCTGCAGCGCTGCGGGGTCGAGCCGCGAGGCCCAGGCGACGGGGTGGCGGAAGGCGGCGCCCAGGCATTCCAGCGCGTAGCCGACGCAGAGGATGTTGTAGAGATTGTCGCCGCCGGGATCGGCCGGCGGGTCGCGACGCACCGCATCCGGCGTGTCCGGGTTGAAGCACAGCCCGGTGTCCGGGTCCTGCAGCGCCTGGAGGCGGGCGATCCAGTCCTCGCGGCCGAAGGGCGTCGGCACGGCGCCGAACATCGCCGCGATCTGGATCGCGTCGCAATCGGCGCGGAACGGCGCCCTCCCGGCATTGCGCGGGTCGTGGTACCAGGAGGGCTGGCCGGGCGGCGCCGCGAGTTCGGCCAGGATCGACGGCCACTCCTCCGCGATCCGGGCGTCGAAGGCCTTGACCTCGGCCAGCAGCGCGTCGGCCGGCGGCGTCCCCCGCGGCCGCCGGCGGTCGCGGATCAGCCGGGCCGGATTGCCGCCGACCAGCGCATAGTCCGGCACGTCGCGGGTGACCACCGCCCCGGCGGCAACGATGCAGTGGCTGCCGATCCGCACCCCGTCGGTGACCACGGCGTTGGCGCCGATCCAGACATCGTCGCCGATCTCGATACCTTTGGTCGACACGCCCTGCTGCGCGATCGGTTTCTCCGGATCGTCCGAGACATGGTCGAAGCCGGCGATCATGGCCCCGGCGGCGATGCGGACCCAGGAGCCCATGCGGACCTGGCCGATCACCGAGGCGTGCAGGTTGATCGAGCAGTGGTCGCCGGCGGTCAGCTGGCCGTGCAGGCGCACCCCGGCGGCGACGACGCAGCGGTCGCCCAGCGTCAGGCTGTCGGGGAAGATATAGGCCTGGGGCGACAGGTAGCAGGCCTCGCCGAGCTTCAGCGGCAGGCGCCGCGCCAGCTCGACGGCGAATTCCGCCTGCGCCCGGCGCTGCGCCTCCGTGGCCTGGCTCTCGAACCGCCAGGGATGGGAGTCGAACTCCTCCACTGGGCGGGCATCTGGGACCGACATCGGACCTCTCAGAGAATGGCGCCGGCGTCGGCGATCAGCTGGGCGGCGCCGTCGCTGATCGAGGCGCTGCCGAAGGCGACCGTGTCCGCCACCCGCTTCAGCACCCGGCCGAATTGCTGCGACCCCTTGGGCGGCGGCGGCGGATAGGGGCCGACCTTGTCGGCAATGAAGTTGACGTAGTCGATCGTGGCGCGCTCCACCGGCTTCAGCGTCGGCAGGATCAGATCACGCACGGCCGGGGCCATCGGCACGCCACGCTCCACCCCCAGCACCTTGGCGGCCTCGGGGTCGCCGAGGAAGAAGGCGATGAAGCCGGCCGCTGCCTCCGGCGCCGCGCACCGGGCGTAGATCGACCAGCACGTGGCCGGCCGGTAGAACTGCCCCGGCTTCGCCCCGGGGCCGCCGTTCGGATACATCGTCAGGGCCAGCGGCGCCGTGGTGGCAGACTGCATGCCGACGATCTGGTTGGAGAAGGCCAGGCTGGTCGCCGCCTTGCCCTGGATCAGCGGCATCTGCGTGATGGTCGAATCCGGGCTGAGCGCCGCGATGTCGGCCGGCACGCAGCCGCCGCGCTGGCGCATCCTGTCCCAGTAGCTGAACCACTCGGCGGCATGGTCCTGGCCGAAGCCGAGCGCCCGGTCGGCGGTGAACAGGTCGGCGCCGCGCTGCCGCAGCCAGACCTGGAAAGCGAAGCCATAGCCGCTGGCGTCGCAGGAACCCCAATACTGATCGCGGCCCGCCGCCTTGGTCAGCTCGGCCATCCGGTCGGCATAGTCGTCCCAGCTGGTCTTCTCGTCGGGCGGGGCGATGCCGGCCGCCTTGAAGACGGCGGTGTCGTACATCAAGGCGAAGGAGTTCAAGCCGTGCGGGATGCCCCAGACCTTGCCGTCCAGGGCGCAGAGGTCGAGCAGGTCGCGGCCGATTCCGGCGGTGTCGATCGGCTGCGGCATGAAATCGTCGAGCGGCAGCGTGGCGCCGCGCTGGACGAAATCGGCAAAGCTGCCGGGTTCGAGCTGGAAGATGTCCGGCGCGCTGCGCCCGACCAGCTGGGTGGCGAGCTTGGGGAAGTATTCGGCGTTGCTGACCTCGCCCACCAGCTCGGCGCCCTGCGCCTTGGCCTGGTACAGCTTCAGCACCTCGAGCGTGCGGCGGGTGCGGTCGTCATTGCCCCACCAGACGACGCGCAGCCGCGCCGATTCGGCCCGCAGGGCGGCCGGCAACGCCGCCGCCCCCGCCAGTCCCATCGCCCCGGCCAACACGGATCTGCGCCCGATCGCAGCCGACATCGCACCCTCCCCTGCCTGGTTGCCGATGATCCGGGCGGGTTGGCCGCGCCGGCGAAGTAACCAATTGGTTACAAGTGAACCGGGGAAAGCGCCCGCTGTCAATTCGCAATACGCCCTTGGGCGGAGCGGGCGTTCGCCCCCCCTTGGCCCGCACCGCCGTTCCGGGCATCGTCGGGGCATGATCCAGGATTCCGAGATCCGGCCGTGAGCCGCAGCCGCAGCCTGCCGCAGGCGCCCGAGGACGGGCGGCCGCGCATGGCCGACATCGCCCGCATCGCCGGCGTGTCGGTGGCGACGGTCAGCCGGGCCCTGGCCGGGTCGCCGCGGGTGACCGGCGAGACGCGCGAGCGGATCGAGGCGGCGGTGCGCGACACCGGCTATGTCGTCAACCGCATGGCCCGCAGCCTGCGCCTGCAGCAGGCGCGGCAGGTGTTCGTGATGGTGCCGAACATCGCCAACCCGTTCCACGCATCGGTGCTGCTGGGCGCCGAGGAGGCGGCGGTGGCAGCCGGCTTCCACGTGCTGATCGGCAACACCGCCGGCGACCCGGCGCGGGCGGAGGAGCATGCCCGCCAGCTGCTGACCGGCGCGGTCGACGGCATGCTGCTCTTGGGCGGGCGGATGCCGGAGCCGCTGAAGGCCCCGGCGCTGCAGCAGCGCCTGGTGGCGGTGATCGAGCCGGTCGCCGCCCCGGACGTGCCGGTGGTCGAGATCGACAACCGGGCCGGCGGGCGGGAGGCGACGCGCCACCTGATCGCACTGGGCCACCGCCGCATCGGCCATATCGGCGGCAGCCCCGCGACCACGGCGACGCCGAAGCGCTTTGCCGGCTATGCCGAGGCGCTGGCCGAGGCCGGGCTCGAACCCCGGCCCGAGCTGGTGCGCTACGGCCCGTTCTCGATCGCGACCGGGGCGGAGCAGATGGCGGAGCTGCTGGAGCGGCCCGAGCCGCCGACCGCCGTGTTCTGCGGCAGCGACGAGATCGCCATGGGCGCCATCCGCACCATCAAGCAGGCGGGCCTGAGGGTGCCGGAGGACATATCGATCGTCGGCTTCGACAACATCTACTTCGCCGCCGTCACCGACCCGCCGCTGACCACCATCGACCAGCCGTCCCGCCGGCTGGGCTTCGAGGCGATGCGCCTGCTGGCCGAAAGGCTGGCCGGAGTCGCCGGGCCGCACGGCGTCACCGTGCCCTATCGCCTGATCGTCCGCGCCAGCACCGCCCCGCCGCCGCGGCGCTGAGGGCGCCGGCGAGTGATCCCGGACCGGTGTTGCCGGAGGGCCACGCCCCTCTCAAAACCTTGCTGTTCCGGGGCTTCCGGCGAGTTTTCGCCTGTTCTCCCGTCGCAACCGTGTGACGGACCGGTGACGGTTCAAGGTGCGACAATGCCGCTGCGCGCCATTTTGGCAAGCATTCAAGACTGTATGCGTCTGTATCGTCTGGCCTGGGACGAGATTCGAGACCGAAATCCTAGCGAGAAATTCGTGGAGTCAGGAATGACCAGACGCATCGTGTTCGCCGCGGGGGCAGCAGCAGTGCTCGCCGCGACGCCAGCCATGGCGCAGCAGGTAGACGGTCTTTATGTCGGGGCCGGAGCGGGCGCGAACTTCCTCCAGGGCAACGGCCTGAACAAGGACGACTACGATGTCGGGCCGGCCGGCAATCTCTATGTCGGCTACGGCTTCGGCAACGGGTTCCGCACCGACCTGGAGGCGAGCATCCGGGAGAACAGCCATGACGGCAACAACCACCAGACCACCTACGGCCTGATGGCGAACGGCTACTACGACTTCGATTTCGGCTCGCCCTTCGTGCCCTATGTTGGCGCCGGCATCGGCCTGGCGCTGGTGGACGCCGACTTCAACCCGAGCGGCCCGGGCAACTACTTCAGCTCGACCAAGGCGGCCCTCGCCTATCAGGGCATCGCCGGCGTGGCCTACAACTTCGCGCCGAACCTGGCCGCGACCGTCGAATACCGCTACCTCGGCACCCAGGGGCCGACCTTCAAGGACAACGGCGTCCGCATCAAGTCGGACGACAACAACAACCACACCGTCCTGGTTGGCCTGCGCTACACCTTCGGCGCCGCCGAAGAAGCGCCGCCGCCGGAGCAGGTCCAGGAGGTCACCCAGGCCCGCAGCTACCTGGTGTTCTTCGACTTCGACAGCTCGAAGCTGACGCCTGAGGCCAAGCAGATCGTCGGCTCCGCCGCCTCCGACGCGCTGCAGGGCAAGAGCACCCGCATCGACGTCACCGGCCACACCGACCGCTCCGGCTCGGACAAGTACAACCAGGCCCTGTCGGTCCGCCGCGCCGAAGCGGTGCGCCGCGAGCTGGTGTCCGACGGCGTCGCCGACAGCGAGATCGTGACCCGCGGCGTCGGCGAGGCCGATCCGCTGGTGCCGACCGCCGACGGCGTGCGCGAGCCGCAGAACCGGCGGGTCGAGATCGTCGTCAACTAAGACCAGCGGCCTTTGGGATCGACTCTTCCGTCCCTTCTCCGTCATGGCGAGGAGGCGAAGCCGACGTGGCCATCCAGGGGCCGGTGCCGCTGGATGGCCACGCCCCTTCGGGGCTCGCCATGACGGGTCGATAGTTCGGGCCTCTGGTATACATCGCAGCGAGAAGGGGGCCTCGGCCCCCTTCCCTCTTTTCGGGCTACCGGTCGGACCAGACGGCTAGCTCGTATCCGTCCGGGTCCTGGAAATGGAAGCGCCGGCCGCCGGGGAAGCTGTAGATCGGCTTGACCACCCGGCCGCCCGCCTGCTCCAGCCGCTGTTGCACGGCGGCGAGGTCGTCGGCGTAGAGGATCACCAGCGGGCCGCCGGACCCGGCCGGGCTGCCCTGGGCGAAGCCGCCCTTCAACCGCCCGTCGTCGAACTCGCAATAGGCCGGGCCGTAATCGGTGAAGCTCCAGCCGAAGGCGCGGCCGTAGAAGTCGCGCGAGCGCGGGATGTCGGTGACGGCGAATTCGATGTAGTCGATGCGGCGGTCGTTGCCGGGGCTGGCCATGCTGACGTCTCCTGTCTGAACCCATCATCAACGGGCGCTCCAGGCGGCACGGTCCGCCCCCTCCCCCTCCCGCCGCCTTCGGCGTCGGGTCCCTCCCTCTCCCCGAGGAGAGGGGATTTACCTCTCCTTGGGGAGAGGTCGAAATCGCGCAGCGATTTCGGGTGAGGGGGCGGCTCCGGCCCATCCGGTCAGCGCCCATCCTTCTGATCCGAAACTGCCACGGCCCAGGCGGGCCGTCTTGAACGGAACGGCCAGTCAGGCGGCCACCCGGTGACGGCTGTCCAGCTGGCCGAGGATCGCGGCCGGGGTCAGGCCGGACAGGCGCCGCGCCTCACGCGTCAGATGCGCCTGGTCGGCATAGCCGGCCGCGGCGGCGAGGGCGGACAGCCCGGGCTCCTCCCCTGCCACCGCCAGCCGCAGGAAACGCTGGAAGCGCAGGATCCGGTCGAGCGATTTGGGGCCGTAGCCGAAGGCTTCGTGGCAGCGCCGCCGCAGGCTGCGCTCGCTGATGCCGAGCCGGTCGCGCAGGGCGGCCAGGCCGGCCTCCTCCGCGCCGCGGCCGAGCCAGCGGAAGGCCAGCGCCATCTCCGGCGCCGGCGGGCCGATCTCCGGCGCCGCGCCGGCCAGCCCGGCCTCGAGGCGGGCCATGCGCTCCGCCATCGTCCGCGCCTCGCCGATCCGGTCGTCGAGGCCGCGCGCCCAGGGCCGGCCGAACGCCGAGAGGTCCAGCTGCCGGCCGGTGATCTCCGACATCGGCAGGCCGAGCCAGCGCATCGCGGCGCCGGGCCGGAAGCGCACGGCCACCACCGGGTCGCCGGGCGGCAGCACGGGATGCGCCGCGGTCAGGTCGGGACCTGCCACCATCAGCCGGTCGCCGACCCACAGCAGGTCGACGCAGCCATCCGGCACCACCGCGACCGGCAGGGCCGGGCCTTGCGGGATCACATGAACCCAGCGGCACAGCAGATGCGGCGCCAGCGCCGGCGCCGGCCGGGCCTCGCGATAGAGGCCGGCGCGCTTGGCCAGGACGACGTCGCCGGGCCGCATCCCGGCCCCTAGTGCAGCTTCGCCGATTTGAGCACGCGGGCGCGGTCGGCCGAACGGACGCCGACGTCGAAGACGTCGCCCTCGCGGTCGAGCGTCAGAGGCACCTCGACCCCGGCCTCGCCCAGTTCCCAGACGGCACGGAAGAAGCCGGCCAGGTCGGTGACCGCCTCGCCGTCCACCGCGAGCACGGCGTCGCCCTCGCGCAGCCCCGCCCGCCGGGCCGGGCCGTTGCCGGCGAAGCCGACCACCACCACCCGCCCCTCATCCTCGGTCGCGAACAGGCCGAGCCAGGGTCGCGGCGGCTGGTCGGCGCGGCCGATCGTGGTCAGGTCGTCGAAGATCGGCTGCAGCAGGTCGATCGGCACCACCATGTTCAGCGGCAGCACCCGGCCGCCTTCCGCCTGATGCTGGATCTGCAGCGAGCCGATGCCGAGCAGATCGCCGCCCGGGCCGATCACCGCGGTGCCGCCCCAATGCGGATGGGCGGGCGCGGTGAAGATGGCATCGTCCAGCACGTATTCCCAATATCCCGCGAATTCCTGGCGGGCAACGATCCGCCCGGCCAGCGACCGCCGCCGGCCGCCGGCGCCGGCGATCACCACCTCGGTGCCGGGCTCGGACGTACGGCCGTAGCCGGGCTTGAGCGCCCGCACGCCGAGCGGCCCCAGCGCCTGGACCAAGCCGAAGCCGGTCGACTGGTCGTAGCCGAGCACATGGCCGGGCACGACGCGGCCGTTGTTGGTGGTGAGCCAGACCTCCTCGGCCTCGGTGATCAGGTAGCCGATGGTCAACACGATGCCGTCGTCACGGATCACCACGCCGTTGCCGGCGCGTTCGGTGCCCAGCGTGCCGGCGGTGAAGGCGTCGGGCGGGACGCGCGCGGTCAGGCCGACCACGGCGTCGAGCGCGCGGTCGAGATCGAAGGCGTAGTTGTCGGGGTCGGGCTGCGCCCGGACGGGCACTTCCCAGTCGTCCGGTCCAATGGCCATCGCGGCCTCCATGGGTATCGGGCGGGATAGTCCCCAATTGTCGACGCCTTGGCGGGGCGGATGCAAGCCCCGAGACGGATCGGGCCGGACGCCGCGCTTGTGTCCTGCCGCCGATCCGGGACAGGCTGGCGCTCGATTGCGTGCGACCGGGGGATGCATGGCGAAGGGGAATGCGGCGGCGGAGGTGATGGACCGGCGCAGCCGCAACCGGGCACTGCTGGCCCGGCAGGGGCTGCTGCAGCGCTGGAAGGCGACCGCGGCCGAGGCGATCGAGCGGCTGGTCGGGATGCAGTCGCAATCCCCCACCGCCCCCTATGTCGGGCTGTGGAGCCGGTTGGAACGCTTCGAGCTCGATGATCTCGCCCAACTGATCGTCGACCGCAAGGTGGTGCGCATCGCGCTGATGCGGTCGACCATCCATCTCGTCACAGCCCGCGACTGCCGGACGCTGCGCCCGGTGCTGCAGGCGCTGCAGGAACGGCTGCTGATGACCGGCACACCTTACGGGAAACATCTCGCCGGGCTGGACCTCGAGGCGGTGGTGGCGGCCGGGCGGCGCCTGCTGGTCGACCAGCCGCGCACGGTCGAGGAAATGGGCCGGCTGTTGCAAAAGAAGTGGCCGGACCGCGACGCCAAATCCCTCGCCTATGCCATGCGCAACCTGGCGCCGCTGGTGCAGGTGCCGCCGCGCGGGCTGTGGGGCATCGGCGGACTGCCGCTGTGCACCACGGCCGAGGCCTGGCTGCGACAGCCGCTGGGCACCGACACGGCGCCGGAGCCGATGCTGCTGCGCTACCTGGCCGCCTTCGGCCCGGCCAGCGTGCAGGACATGCAGACCTGGTCGGGGCTGACCCGGCTGCAGGGCGTGGTCGACGCGCTGCGGCCGAAGCTGGTGAGCTTCCGCGATGAGGCCGGGCGCGAGCTGTTCGACCTGCCCGACGCGCCGCGCCCGGGTCCGGACGTGCCGGCGCCGCCGCGCTTCCTGCCGGAATACGACAACCTGCTGCTGTCCCATGCGGAGCGCGAGCATGTGATCGCGGAGCGCTACAAGCCGCTGGTCTATGGCAACTTCATGCCGCCGGTGCTGCTGGTGGACGGCCATGTCCGAGGCCGCTGGAAGGCGACCCAGGCGCGCGGCGCCGCGGTGCTGCGGATCGAGATGTTCGAGACGCTCTCGAAGCGGGAGGCCGGAGCGGTGACCGAGGAAGGCGAGCAGCTGCTGGCGCTCGTCGCCGAGGGCGCCAAGACCCGTGAGGTGCGGATCGAGGCGGTGGCATAGCGCCGGCCTTTGCACCGAACGCCGGAGTGCCTAGGCTCGGGCGTTCGTTGTTCCACATCCGGGAAGAATGATGGACCGGATCGACGCCATGCGCGTGTTCGTCTCGGCCCTGGACACCGGCAGCCTGGCCGGCGCCGGGCGGCGGCTCGGCCGGTCGCCGGCCGCGGTCAGCCGGGCCATCGCCTTCCTGGAAAACCATGTCGGGGTGCAGCTGCTGCACCGCACGACGCGCTCGATCCGGCTGAGCGAGGCGGGCGAGCGCTATGCCGCGGCCTGCCGGCGGGTGCTGACCGACCTGGAGGAGGCCGACATGCTGGCCGCCGGCGAGCGGGCGGCGCCGCGCGGCCTGCTGACCCTGACCGCGCCCTTGATCAGCGGCGAGGATGTGCTGCGCCCGATCCTGGACGCCTTCCTCGACGCCTATCCTGCGGTCTCGGCCCGGCTGCTACTGCTCGACCGGCCGGTCAGCCTGGTCGACGAGGGCATCGACGCGGCGCTGCGCATCGCCCATCTGCCGGATTCGACCCTGGTCGCGGTGCGGATCGGCGAGGTCCGGCGGGTGGTGGCGGCCGCGCCCTCCTACCTGGCGCAGCATCCGCGCATCGACGAGCCGGCCGACCTGGCCAGGCACCGGGTCGTGTCGATGACCCATTTCGGCGTCGAGTCCTGGAGCTTCCCGCCGGCGCCGGGTTCGAGCACCGCCCGGACGGTGCAGTTCGCTCCGCGGCTGATCGTCAACAGCGTCCGCGCCGCGGTCGCCTCCGCCGCCGAGGGGCACGGCGTCACCCGGCTGTTCTCTTACCATGTGGCCGAGGAGGTCAGGGCCGGCCGGCTGAAGATCGTGCTGGCCGATTCCGAGCACGCCCCCCTGCCCGTCCATATCATCACCCCGGAAGGGCGCCTGTCGGTGCCGAAGGTCCGCGCCTTCGTCGATTTCGCGCTGCCGCGCCTGAAAGCCCGGTTCGCCCGCCTCACGCCCGAGGCCAACGCCTGACCGGCATTCCGTTTCGCGCAACAGTGTCTCGCGGATGACATCTATTCGAACGATCGGTGGCAGGCCGTAAGTATCTCGGCACCGGCGCCGCAGTGGCCCGGCCGACCGGACATCCCTCCGGCCGCTGCATGATCGGAGACACATCATGGGTACCGAACGGAAGGTCGCCATTATCACCGGCGCCTCGCAGGGCATCGGCGCGGCCCTGGTCCAGGCCTATCGCGACCTGAACTACAAGGTGGTCGCCAATTCCCGCTCGATCCGCCAGGGCAGCGACCCCGACATCCTTGCGGTTGAGGGCGACATCGCCGACCCGCGCGTCGCGGCCCGCGTGGTCGAGGAAGGCCTGGCCCGCTTCGGCCGGGTCGACACGCTGGTCAACAACGCCGGCATCTTCGTCGCCAAGCCCTTCACCGACTACACCGAGGCGGATTTCGCCAAGGTCCTCTCGGTGAACCTGGCCGGCTTCTTCCACGTCACGCAGCACGCCGTGGCGGCGATGCTGAAGCAGGGCTCGGGCCACATCGTCAACATCACCACCAGCCTGGTCGACCAGCCGATCGCCGGCGTCCCCGCCGTGCTGGCGTCGCTGACCAAGGGCGGCCTGAACTCCGCCACCAAGGGGCTGGCGATCGAATATGCGAGCAAGGGCATCCGCGTGAACGCCGTGTCGCCCGGCATCATCAAGACGCCGATGCATCCGGCCGAGACGCATGAGGCGCTGAGCCAGCTGCATCCGGTCGGCCGGATGGGCGAGATCCGCGACATCGTCGACGCGGTGGTGTTCCTGGAGAATGCCGGCTTCGTCACCGGCGAGATCCTGCATGTCGATGGCGGCCAGAACGCCGGCCGCTGGTAAAACGAAACTAGAGGAGGTCCGTCATGCCGATGGTGACCATTCAAGTGACCCGGGAAGGGTCGTCGCCCGACCGCAGCGCGGTGACGGCGGACGAGAAGGCGGCCCTGATCAAGGGGGTGAGCCAGCTGCTGCTGGACGTGCTGAACAAGCCGCTGGACGCCACCTTCGTCGTGATCGAGGAGGTGCCGCTGGAGAACTGGGGCGTCGGCGGGCTCCCGGTCGCCGAATACCGCCGGCAGCTCGCAGCGAAATCCGGCTGAGGCCGGCGGTCAGCCGCGGGCGAGCGCCGCCGCCTGCTCCAGGCTGATGCCCTTGACCAGCGGGTCGGCATGGCGGTGCACCAGCCGCCATGCCGGCCCGTCGCGGCGAAAGACCAGGGTGACGCGCAACGACCAGTCCTGGTCGGGCAGGCCGCCGACCTCGACCGTCTGCCGCTCGATCACCGCCAGCACCGCCATGTCGTCGGTGGCATAGGCCCGCACCAGTTCCAGCGCCGTCCGGCCCGCCCGGAAGAAGCGCCCCAGCGCCGCCACCCGATCGCTCGACATGTCGAAGCCGTGGGTGGGCGGCCCGCCGAACGGGGCCATGAGCGTGAAGTCTTCGGCAAGGGAGATCAGGGCAAAGTATTCCTCGGCGTCCCCGCGCATGAGCGCCGCATTGGCGTCCGCGGCGCGTGCCACGAGATCGGCGATGTCCTTGTCGGTGACGGCCATGGGTCTCCTCGCTCGACCGGCTCGGTCCTTCCGTCTACCGCAATCCGCGGCGCCCGCCTGTTCCCCCGGGCACATCCGGGCGAGCCGATGGCCCTGCCCGCGCCCGTCTGGCATGCTGCTTGCGTCGTTCCGGAGCGGGAACGGCATCGGCACCGCGGCCGTGAGAGCCGCGGACCGGGCAGGCAGGGAGAGCATGGGATGGACGGTCTCGATCCTTCGGTCTTCGCCATCAGCCGGCCGGCGCTGCACGACTATGCGGCGGCGGCGCGGCCGGACATCACGGTCGAATGCTATCGCAGCGATGCCGGGCAGATGGAGTCCTGCGGCGCGCTGCACCGGCTGTCGCTGAACCGCACAGGGCATGGGCGCTATGCCTTCCGGATCGGCGACGGGCCGATACGGCGGGTGGCGCGGCCGCCCTGGACGCTGGGGGTGCAGCCGGCCGGGCTGCCGCTGTTCGTCGATGGCGACGGCGCCGACTACATCTCGATCTTCCAGCCGCCCGAGGCCTATCGCCGGATCGGCCGCGAGCTCGGCCCGGCGGAGTTCGAGGATGGCGAGATGCTGGTCGCCGCCGACCCGGTGACGATCCATGTCGCCCTGGCGCTGGCCGAGCTGGCGCGCCAGCCGGAGGCGACCGACCCGCTGCTGGCGGAGCAGCTGGGCCTGTCCTTCGCCGTCTGTACGCTGCGCCTGCTGTCGCATCGCCCGGCGCTGCGGCCGGAACGGCCCGACGCGCTGTCGCCGGACCGGCTGCGCCGGGTGCTGGATCATGTCGAGGATGCGCTGGAGGATGGCGATCTGAGCCTGGCCGAGCTCTCCGCCATCGCCCGGCTCAGCCCGTTCCATTTCAGCCGCGCCTTCAAGGCCGCGACCGGCCAGGCGCCGCACCAGTTCGTGCTGGCGCGGCGGGTCGAGCGGGCCAAGGCGCTGCTGGTGCGGCATGATCTGGCGCTGGCCGAGATCGCCTATCGCGCCGGCTTTGCCAGCCAGGCGCATTTCTCCACCGCCTTCCGCCGCGCCACCGGCACCACCCCGGCGAGATACAGGGCGGAGGGGTGACCGCAAGTTCGCGCAACGAAAGCGCAGGATTGCGAAAGAGCGGCGGCGGGCGGCGGCGCCATGATCGGGGCGAGACCGTCCGGAGACCGCCATGCCCTTCGCCCAGGCCCATCCGATCACCGACATCTGCTTCCTGGTCGAGGATGTCGAGCGGGCGGCCGCCTTCTATATCGACAAGCTGGGCTTCAAGCTGCGCCGCCGCGCCCCGGGCTTCGCCGACTTCAAGGGCGCCGGACTGACCCTGGCGCTGTGGGAGATCGGCCATATCGCCGAGCACACCGGCGTGTCCGGCCTGCGCGCCCCGCCGCAGGTCCACAAGGCCTGCGCCGCGGCCGAGCTGCCTTCGCCGGAGATCGTGGATGCGGTCTATCTCGAGCTCAGCGCGCTCGGCGTGCCGTTCACGCGGCCGCCCGCCGACTATCCGTGGAATGCGCGCTGCGCCTATTTCACCGACCCGGACGACAATCTGTGGGAGATCTATGCCTGGCTCGACGGCGGCCCTGTGGGCGACGTCGAAGGCCCGGCTGCTTGACGGAGGACCGCATGACCGCCTTCGACCGCCGCACCGTCCTGACCGGGATCGCCGCCTTCGGCGCCGGCATCGCGCTCAAGATCCCGGAGAGCCGGGCCGAGGCCGCCAAGGTCGTGATCAAATACGACTGGCTGATCAGCAACGGCCAGATCGGCGACGTGGTGGCGCTGAAGCAAGGGCTGTTCCAGGCCGAGGGGCTGGAGGTCGAGTTCTCGCCCGGCGGCCCGAACTCCGCCACCGTGCCGCCGGTGGTCACCGGCCAGGCGGCGCTGGGCCAATTCTCCGATTCCGCACAGCTGCTGCTGGCCCGTGGCTCCGGCGTGCCGGTGAAGATCATCGCCTGCGGCTACCGCTCCGGCCCCTTCGCCTTCTACTCCCTGCCCAAGGCGCCGATCCGCACGGTCAAGGACATGATCGGCAAGCGCATCGGCATCCAGCCGACCGCGCGCTTCGTGCTGGACGCGATCCTGGCGCAGAACAAGATCGACCCGTCGCAGATGGACATCACCAATATCGGCTTCGACATGACGCCGCTGGTGGCCGGCCAGGTCGACGCCGTCACCGGCTGGATCACCAACACCAAGGCGCTGTCGGTGATCGGGCCGGACCGGATCGACCTGATGATGAAGGACACCGGCCTGCCCTCCTATTCCAACGTCTATTTCGCGACCGACCAGGCGGTGGCGGAGAATGCCGAGGTGCTGGCGAAGTTCCTGCGCGCCGTGGCCAAGGGCTGGGCCTGGACGCACGACCACCCGAAAGAGGCCGTGGACCTCACTGTCGACGCCTATCCGCAGCTGGACCGCGAGACCGAGCAGGCGACGGTCGGGCTGGTGCTGCAGCTGAGCTTCGACGCCGACACCAAGGCCAAGGGCTGGGGCTGGTTCGACCCCGCCGCGATCGCCGCGCAGGTGCGCATCTATGACTCGATCGGCCAGTTCCAGGGCAACGCGCCGAAGCCGGAAGACTGCTGGTCGAGCGCGATCCTGGAGATGACCGCAGCCGACCGGCCGAAGCTGGGGTGACCGGACGGGTGGAAGGGAGCGCGATCCGCTGCCGGGGGCTCGCCATCGGATATGGCGCGATGCCGGTGCTGGACGGCGTCGACCTCGACGTGCCGCAGGGCGGCTTCCTGACCATCCTCGGCCCCTCCGGCTGCGGCAAGTCGATCCTGCTGCGGGTGGTGGCCGACCTGCTGGCGCCGCTGGGCGGGGAGATCGCGGTGCTGGGCGGCCCGCCGCACGCGGCCCGGCTGCGCCGTGACATCGGCTTCGTGTTCCAGGACCCGACCCTGCTGCCCTGGCGCAGCGTGCGTGCGAATATCGACCTGCCGCTGCAGGTCGGCAAGGGTCGGGCCGCCCGCCCCGACGGCCTGGCGACCGACGATCTGCTGGCCCTGCTCGGCCTCGGCGGGCTGGCGGAGAGGATGCCGGACCAGCTGTCGGGCGGCCAGCGCCAGCGCGTGGCGATCGCCCGCGCTTTGCTGTCCCGGCCGCGCATCCTGTTGATGGACGAGCCCTTCGGCGCCCTGGACGAGATCACCCGCGACCGGCTGAACGACGAGCTGCTGGCGCTGTGGCGCCGCACCGGCACCACCGTGGTCTTCGTCACCCACAGCATCGCCGAGGCGGCGTATCTGGGCCAGCAGGTGCTGGTGCTGGCCGCCCATCCCGGCCGGGTGCTGGAGATCGTCGACCTGCGGCCGCTGAAGGATGCCGAGGGCCGCTGCGACCGCGACGCGCCGGAGGTCACGGCTGTCTGTGCTCATCTGCGGCGGCTGCTGGCGATGGGGTCGGAGGGCGCGGCATGAGGGCGGGATCGGTTCTTGCGGCACGAACCCCCTCCCCCTGCCCCCCTCCCGCAGGGGGAGGGGGGACTCTATTGTTCATGTCATCGGGGATCGCTCACCCGACCCACTCCGCCCAGTCCCCCCTCCCCTCGCGGGAGGGGGCTAGGGGGAGGGGGTTTCCGCAGCAAGAGCGGGAGCCCCAGACATGACCCGCCCCTCCGACATCCTGTGGCCGGCGCTGGGGGCGCTGTCGATCCTGCTGGTCTGGCAGTTCGTGGTGCCGGCGCTGGGCGTGCCGGCCTTCATCGTGCCGACGCCGGCCGCGGTGTTCGGCAAGCTGTGGATTGACCGGGCGCTGCTGCTGGCCAACACCTGGCCGACGGCGCTGGAGGCGGTGCTGGGCTTCCTGCTGGGCAACGCCGTCGCGGTGCTGCTGGCGATCCTGTTCAGCTACAGCCGGCCGGTCCGCGCCGCCTATTTCCCGATCGTGCTGTTCCTCAACACCATCCCCGTCCTGGCCCTGGCGCCGATCTTCATCCTGATGTTCGGGCTGGGCCTGCTGCCCAAGATCGTGATCGCCGCGGTGATCTGCTTCTTCCCAACCCTGATCGCCATGGTCCGCGGCCTGACCCTGGCGACCCCGAACGAGCACGAGCTGATGCGGGTGCTGTCGGCCAGCGGCTGGGAGACCTTCTGGCGGCTGCGCGCGCCGCGGTCGCTGCCGATGCTGTTCACGGCGTTGCGCATCGCCGCCACCGGCAGCGTCATCGGCGCCATCGTCGGCGAATGGATCGGGTCGAATGCGGGGCTGGGCGCGCTGATCATCCAGGCCACCTTCAACTACCAGGCCGACCGCCTGTTCGCTGCCGTCTTCGTCGCCGCGGCGATCGGGTTGCTGGCCTTCGGCGCGGTGGTGCTGGTCGAGCGGCTGGGCTTCCGGCGCTGGGTGCGGTAGGGCCGAACCTAAACGTCCGGCATACTGGACCGCGGCTCCGATGTCGGCGCATATCGCTTGACAGCCAGGCCCCGCAAACGCAAAGTTCACTTGATGGTTAACTATCAAGAGCCCGTTCTCGACCGCACCTTTGCCGCGCTGGCCGACCCGACGCGCCGGGCGCTGATCAGCCGGCTGGGCGAGCAGCAGGATCTGTCGGTCAGCGAGCTGGCGCGGCCCTTCACCATGTCGCTGCCGGCGGTGATGAAGCACCTGGACGTGCTGTCGGACGCCGGCCTGATCACGCGGACCAAGACCGGGCGCACCGTGACTTGCCGCCTGTCCGCGGCACCGATGGAGCAGGCGATGGACTGGCTGAGCCGCTACCAGCGCTTCTGGTCCGAACAGCTCGACCGCTTGGCCGCGTTCGTCGAGGAGGAAGCATGCTCGCCAAGCCCAGCCTCAGCATCCGGCGCCGCCTCGCCGCCCCTCCCGCCAAAGTCTACGGGGCCTGGATCGAGCCGGAAAAAATAATGCGCTGGTTCGGGCCGGACGGCGCCGAGACCATCAGCGCCGAGGCCGACCCGCGCATCGGCGGCCGCTACCATGTCGCCTTCTCCACCCCGGACGGCGAGCGCCATGACGTCGCCGGCGTGTACAAGGAGGTGGTGCCGAACGAGAAGCTGGTGTTCAGCTGGGCCTGGCGGACCATGCCGGAGCGGGAGTCTCAGGTGACGCTGACCTTCCGGCCGGACGGCGACGGCACCGTGCTGATCCTGACCCATGAGCAGTTCTTCGACGAGCCGGCCCGCGACCGCCACAACGAAGGCTGGAGCGGCTGCTTCGACCGGCTGGAGCGCTATCTTCTCGAAGAAGCCGTCGCCTGAGGACGATGCCATGCCCGCCGAGAGCGTCGGGATCCTGATGCACAAGCGCGTCGACGGGCAGCGGCTCGTCCTGCTGGTGCATCCCGGCGGCCCGTTCTGGCGTGGCAAGGACCTGGGCGCCTGGTCGATCCCGAAGGGCGAGCCGGAGCCCGGCGAGGATCTCGAGGCCACGGCCAGGCGCGAATTCACCGAGGAGCTTGGCACGGCGCCCGAGGGGCCGCTGCTGCCGCTCGGCCAGGTCCGCCAGCGCGGCGGCAAGGCGGTCACCGCCTTCGCCGTCGCCGGCGACCTGGATGTCAGCCGGGTCCGCAGCAGCGAGTTCGAGCTGGAATGGCCGCCGAGGAGCGGCCGGACCCAGTCCTTCCCGGAGGTCGACCGGGCCGAATGGTTCGACCTGGCGACCGCCCGCCACAAGATCCTGGAAGGCCAGCGCCCCCTGCTCGACCGGCTGGAGGAGATCCTGGAGGCCTGAGCCTCAGACGCCCACCGTGTCGTCGCCGCCACCGCCGAAATCGTCGCCGCCGAAATCCTGGCTGCCGTCGTCCTGATAGTCGGCGTCCTGGACACCCTGGTCGTCCGCGGGCACGGCATCGGCGTCGCGCAGATCAGTGCCGTCGGCGCCGGGGGCGGCGTCGCCGTAGTAGTTGTTGACCACCGTCTCGGTCAGGCCGGGGGCCGCGCCGCCGAAGCCGCCATGGCCCATACCGAACAGGGATTCGATGCCCTGGAACAAGAGCGCGCCACCGGCGACGCCGGCCGCGGTGGCGGCGGCGCTGCGCAGGAAGGACGGGCCGGAGGACTGGGCGAAAGGCCCGCCGCCGCCCCACGGGCCGGGCTGGGGCTGGGCATAGGCCGGCGGCGCCTGGGTATAGGCCGGGGCCTGCGTAGCCTGCGGCTGCGGCGCCGGCTGCGGGCGCGAGGACGCGGCGCTGCCGAAGATGGCGCCGAGGAAGCTGCCGCCGCCACCGCTGCGCTGCGGCTGGGCCTGACGCTCCAGCTCGGCAATCCGCGACTGGGCCTGGTGCAGGGCGAAGTCCTGGATCAGCACGGTCTGGGCCAGCAGGTAGGGCGCGTCGGGCAGATCGCGGACCAGGTCCCGGATCATCGCCGCGGCCTCTTGGTCGGTCTCGACGGGCGGGGCCTGCTTCAGCCGGGCCACAAGATTGGTCAGCAGCTCGCGTTCCTGGGGCGTCATCGCAACTCTCCGGTCGAGCCCGCTGCCGCGGGCATTCCCCTTCGCCGCTGATATGGGCCCGGCGGCCGGGTGCGGCAATCGACGACGCGGCGCCGTGTCGCGCCGGTCCTGCTCAGGACGGTGGCTGATAGCCGTCCGTCAGCGTCTTCAGGAAGGCGACCACATCGTCGATCTCGGCATCGGTCAGGGCCGGCGCGTCGCCGAGATGGCGGTCGAAGGGCGGGTCGCGGTTGATGTTGTCCCAGTACTGCTGCGGCAGGTCGTCATAGAGCCGCACGCTGCCGTCCGGGTTGCGCGGATACCAGCGGCCGGGATCGGTCTCGCGCGTCACGTAGAACGCCACGGCGTCGCGCAGGCTGTGGAACACGCCGTTGTGGAAGAAGGTCTGGCGCAGTGCCACGTTGCGCAGGCTGGGGGTGCGGAACAGGCCGCAATATTCGGGATGGTCCTTCAGGTCGGTGCGCAGAGGCCCGCAGACGCCGAGGTCGAAGTAAGCCGGGTCGGCATTGGCCGGGATCTGCATGTTCCGCGGCAGGGCGATGGCGATCTGACCGTAGTCGCTGAACTGCGGCGGGGTGCCGTCATTGCCGCGCTGGCTGATATGGCATTCGGCACAGTTGCCCTTGTCCGGGTCGTTGAACAGGTCGAGGCCGCGCGCCTCCTGCGCCGTCAGCGTCGCCGTGCCGCTCAGATACGCGTCGTATTTGCTGCTGTAGGGATAGAAGCTGGCGGCGTCCTGCTCATAGACCTCGAAGGCCTTGAGGATGCCGGCATACAGCGCCTTGCGGTCCTCGAGCACGTCGTCGCCGTAGATCCGGCGCAGCGCGTCGCCATAGCCGGCGGCCAGTGCTTTGGTGACGACCTCGTCGGGGCCGGAATTGCCCATCTCGAAATCGGAGAGCAGCGGGATCGCCGCCTGGTCGGCGCCGCGGTCGACCCGCCCGTCCCAGGTCAGGCCGCCGGTCGGGCCGTTGTCGACGCTCTCGTCCGAATCATCCTCCGAGTCGAAGAAGTGCTCGGTGAAGGGCGGCACCACCTGGGTGTAGGTCAGCGACGGCACGGCGCGGAGGCCGGGCTTGGCCATGTCGCCCCCGCCCAGCTGGACCGGCAGCGCGTTGGTCGGGCCGAAGCCGAGTCGCGGGTCGTGGCAGGAGCTACAGGACAGCTTGCCCGAGGCCGACAGCGTCGGATCGACGAACATGGCGCGGCCCAGCGCCGTCAGCTCCTCGGCCTGGCGCCGCACCTCGGCCCGCGACAGGCCGCCGGCCGGGTGCGATCCGGCGGTGGCGGCGGAGACTGTCAGAACCATCGCAGCGAGACCGCCGCCCACCGTTCCCCAGCGACCCGTTCGCAACGCCATTCCGGCCACCCCGTCGATCTGCGTGACGCGGCACCGCAGCCGGCCCGCAGACGCCTATCTATGCCGAAAAAGTTTCACTTGAGCGACAGCCCGCTTCGCGCGAGTGCTGGCGGGCGGAAGGGGATTAGCCACCGGGAATTGCACCGTGAGCCAAAGGGGAAGCCGCATGCACAAACTGATCGTCACTGCCCTCGCGGCCGGTGCCGCCGGGCTGATCGCACCGCCACTGCTGGCCGCGGACGCGCCGGGCAGCGCCGACACCGCCCAAACCAGGGCGCTGCGCGCCATCGACACGGTCGTCGTGATCTATGCCGAGAACCGCAGCTTCAACAATCTGTATGGCACCTTCCCGGGCGCCGACGGGCTGGCGGACGCGTCGGAGACGGCCAGGACCCAGCTGGACCGCGACGGCACGGTTCTGAAGGAGCTGCCGCCGGTGTGGGGCGGGCTGACCGCCAAGGGCGTGACGCCGGCGGTGACCCAGGCGCAGACCGAGCACCTGCCGAACGGCCCCTTCGCGATGGATGACGTGCAGGGCTTCAACGTCTCGCTCGGCACCATTACCCACGACCTCTGGCATCGCTTCTACCAGAACCAGATGCAGATCAATGGCGGCCGGAACGACAAGTTCGTCGCCTGGGCCGATGCCGGGGCCGAGGTGATGGCCCATCTCGACGGCTCGAAGATGGCGATGTGGAAGGTCGCCCAGCAATATACGCTGGCCGATCATTTCTTTATGGGCGCCTTCGGCGGCTCGTACATGAACCACATCTGGCTGGCCTGCGCCTGCGTCGCCCGCTACCCGGACGCCGACAAGGCCGCGGCCAAGCCCACGATCGCGGTGGTCAATCCGGACGGCACCAGCCTGACCCTGGCGGCGAACGCGCCGAATTCGGCGATGGACGGCATCCCGAAATTCGTGTCCGACGGCAACCTGACGCCCGATTTCTTCGCCGTGAACACGATGCAGCCGCCGTATCAGCCGAGCGCCAACAAGCCGGCCGAAGGCGGCGATCCGGCCCTGGCCGACCCGAAGGCGCCGACCACGCTGCCGCCGCAGACCGAGATCACCATCGGCGACCTGCTGAGCGCCAAGGGGATCAGCTGGGCCTGGTATTCCGGCGCCTGGCAGTCGGTGCTGGACCACGGCAACCAGACGCCGGTCCCGGCCTTCCAGTATCACCACCAGCCGTTCAACTACTTCGCCAGCTTCGCGCCCGGCACCGCGGCGCGGCAGGCCCATCTGCTCGACGGCGGGCTGGACGGGGCCGAGCTGGTCAAGGCGATCGACGCCGGCGCGCTGCCGCAGGTCACCTTCTACAAGCCGCAGGGCAACCTGAACGAGCATGCCGGCTACGCCGACGTCTCGTCCGGCGACGCTCATCTCGCCATGCTGATCGACCATCTGCAGAAGAGCCCGCAATGGCCGCACATGCTGGTGGTGGTGACCTATGACGAGAATGGCGGCTTCTGGGACCATGTGGCGCCGCCGAAGGGCGACCGCTGGGGCCCCGGCACCCGGATCCCGGCGATCATCGTCTCGCCCTTCGCCAAGAAAGGCTATGTCGACCACACCCCTTACGACACGACCTCGATCCTGCGCTTCATCACCCACCGCTTCGGGCTGCCGGTGCTGCCCGGAATCGCGGCGCGGGACGCGGGGATCGCCGCCCACGGCAACCCGCCGCTGGGCGACCTGAGCGCGGCGCTGAACCTGCCCGCGGCGCAGTAGGACCGGAGGGGCGGGCGCGAGCCTGCCCCTTTCCGTCTCAGTCCTGTGTGTAGTCCTGGCCGAACCATTGCTGCGACAGCTTCGTCAGCGAGCCGTCGGTCTTCAGCGCGGTCAGGGCGGCGTCGACCTTGGCCTTCAGCGCCTCGCCTTTGGCGTCCTTGCGGAACACGAAGTAGGACGGGACCTTGGCCAGCAGGTCGCCCGTCGCCTCGACCGGCAGGCCCAGCTTGTCGGCATGCTCCTTGGCCACGATCGGGTCGTTGACATGGGCGTCGATCCGCCCCTCGGCGATGTCCAGCAGCACCGGCGTGACGTTGCCGTCATAGTAGCGGATCTCGAACGCGCCCGGATGGGCGGCCAGGTAGTCCTCGACCAGCTTGGTGTGCTCGCTGCCCGTGCCGGCGCCGACCACCTTACCCTTCAGGTCGTCCAGGCTGTGGATGCCGGTGACGCCCTTCTTGACGATGATGGCCGAGCCGCTGTGGAAATAGGCGACGTCGGAGAACAGGAACTTGGCCTCACGCTCCGCCGTCTTCGAGATCTCGTTGGCGACGACGTCGTATTTGCCGGCCTCCAGGCCCAGGAACATGCTGTCCCAGGGCTGCGGCACGAAGTCGAACTTCAGGTCCGGCACCTTGGCCTCGACCAGGCGCAGCACCTCGATGTCGTAGCCGGTCAGCTTGCCGCTGTCGTCCTGGTAGGTGAATGGCGCGTAGGTGCCCTCGGTCCCCACCCGCACCGTCTCCTGCGCGACCGCCGGGGCCGCCGCCAGGGCCAGGGCGACCAGCGCCGCCGCGGCGCCCTTGGCCAGAATCCGTCGCATCATTCTCTCCATCATGCATTCATCCATATTTTTCAATGTCATGCCCGGGCTTGACCCGGGCATCCAGGGCGGCCAGCGCCGTTCTCGGTGGCCCTGGATCGCCGGGTCGAGCCCGGCGATGACAAGAGGGGAAGACCTTCACTCCAACCTCAGATGTCGAAGCTGAAGGACCGCAGATAGTTCTTGAGGAAGTCCCGCGTGCGCTGCTGCTGCGGGTTGCCGAACAGCGATTTCGGGTCGCCCTGCTCGATGACCTTGCCGCTGTCGATGAACAGCACCTGGCTCGAGATCTCGCGGGCGAAGCCCATTTCGTGAGTGACGATGATCATCGGGATGCCCTGCCCCGCCGCCTTGCGGATCGCCTCCAGCACCTCGCCGGTGTGCTCGGGGTCGAGGGCGCTGGTCGGCTCGTCGAACAGGATCAGCTCCGGCGCCATCGCCAAAGTGCGGGCGATCGCCACACGCTGCTGCTGGCCGCCGGACAGCGAGGACGGATACTGCGCCGCCTTGTCGGCCAGCCCCATCAAGGCGAGGTGGTGCTCCGCGATCTCCCGTGCCTCACGCCTTGGCAGGCGCTTCACCACCAGCAGGCCCTCGAGGATGTTCTCGATCGCGGTCTTGTGGCGGAACAGGTTGTAGGTCTGGAACACCATGCCGATGCGCATGCGCAGCGACTGCAGCCGGCGCCGGTCCAGGCGCGGCAGCTCGTAGCGGTCGCCGGCGATGTCGATGGTGCCGTCATCCGGCATCTCCAGCCGGTTCAGGCAGCGCAGGAAGGTCGACTTGCCCGAGCCGGAAGGCCCGAGGATCGAGACGATGCCGCCGCGGTCGACATCGAGGCCGATGTCGTCGACCACGACCTGGCCCTTGAACGATTTGCGGATGTCGCGGATCGAGATCATGCCGAGATATCCCGCCGGCCGCGCGTCAGATACGCCTCCCAGCGCCGCATCGCGATCTCGACCAGGATGCAGATCACCCAGTAGATCACCGCGACCGCCAAATAGAGCTCGAAGAAGCGCAATGACCGGCCGCCGATGATCTTGGCCGCAGCCATGATGTCGACCACCGCGATCAGGAACGCCAGCGAGGTGTCCTTGATCAGGCTGATGAAGCTGTTGCCCAGGTTCGGCAGCGCCACGGCCAGCGCCTGGGGCAGGATGATCCGGCGCATCGCCTGGAATGGAGTCATGCCGATCGAATAGGCGGCCTCGGCCTGGCCGCGGTCGATCGACAGCAGCGCCGAGCGGATCGCTTCCGACAGGTAGGCGCCGACATTGACGGCGCAGCTGAAGATGACGAAGACCAGAGCCGGCACCCGGTTGGCGTCGATGTCGGTGCCCAGCTGCGCGTTCAGGTACTGCAGCAGCTTCGGGATGCCGTAATAGGCGAGATAGATTTGCACCAGCAGCGGCGTGCCGCGGATGAAGGAGATGTAGAGCGTCGCCAGCTGCCGCAGCACCGGGATGCGGTAGATCCGGATCAGTGCGGCGCCGGTGCCGATCGCCAGGCCGAAGGCCATGGCGCTGAAGGCAATCAGCAGCGTCACTGGCAGATAGGGCAGGATCAGCGGGAAGGCCGACAGGAAATAGTCGAAGTCGAAGATCGAGGTCATGCGGCCCCCGCGCGGTCGGTGCCGCGCGCTCCGTTCGGGCGGCGGATGGCCTGGAAGGATGTGGTCTGCACGGGATCCGTCAACCTGCTTGTTCGGGCCGGAGGCCCTGCCCGGGCGGAGAGCGCGGAACGTGGTGATAGGCCCCTCGATAGGCAACCGCCAAATGTGCATATTAAGTTTTCACAAATTTTATTTGTCCATAATGGATCATTCCTTTGAACCGCCAGCCCATGGTGTGCGGCCGATTCGAAGCGCTAGCCTCCCGTCGGGCAGGCCATCGGGAGGGGAATCATGTCCATGCTGCTGAAGATCATCGCTGGGCTGATGGCGGTGATCGGCGTGCTCGCCATCGTCGCGGCCATCCTGGGCAGCACGGGCAGCAGGCTGGAGGCTGCGGTTGAGTCGCTCATCCTGGCGCTTGTCTTCGCCGCGATCGCCAGGCTTCTGGACGGCACGGCGGCGATCGGCAAGCAACTCGACCATATCCAGATTCAGGTCGACGAGATCAGGGCGGAGAGCAAGCGGACGCGGGGGCCGTCCTGAGGCCTGCGGCGCGGCACCGGCCGGCCGCTCCAGCCCTTCCCTCTGGCCAGGAAGCATGGTCGGATGGCCCCACAGCCGCAGGACCCCGATGCGACACAGACATCAGAATATTGGCCTGAAACATCTATGATGATGCTCTATACATCATTCTTGCTGTCTGATACGTTAGATTTGTCAGAGGAAACTGCATGATCACCGCCGCCCAGATGCGGGCTGCCCGCGCCCTGCTCGGCATCGACCAGCGGCAGCTCGCCGAGCTGTCCGGGGTGTCGCTGCCGACGATCCAGCGCATGGAGGCCAGCGAGGGCACCGTCCGCGGCGTGGTCGACACGCTGACCAAGGTGGTCGAGGCGTTCGACCGGGCCGGGGTCGAGCTGATCGGCGATCATGCGGTGAGCCGCGAAGGCGGCCGCGGGGTGCGGTTCAGGACCCCGCGGGTGCCGGAAGGCGGCGCCGGCTGACGGTTCAGCGACGGCGACCGCCGGCCGACCCGACGATCCCGCCGCCCCTGCGGTGGGAGTATCGCGGTCGATGGTGGCCCATGATCCGTCCTTCATCGAGCTGTTCACGCCGAAGCTCGTGACCGTGCTGCGCGAGCGCTACGGCCTCGCCGACCTCAAGGCCGATGCCGTGGCCGGGCTGACCGTCGCGATCGTGGCCCTGCCGCTGTCGATGGCGATCGCCATCGCCTCCGGCGTCACCCCGGACCGCGGCCTCTACGCCTCGATCGTCGGCGGCTTCATCGTCTCGGCGCTGGGCGGCAGCCGGTTCCAGATCGGCGGGCCGGCCGGCGCCTTCATCGTGCTGGTGGCCGCGACGGTGGCGCAGCACGGCGTCGACGGGCTGCTGCTGGCGACCTTCCTGTCCGGGCTGATGCTGGCGGCGATCGGCCTGCTGCGGCTGGGCACCTTCATCAAATACATTCCCTATCCGGTGACCGTCGGCTTCACCGCCGGCATCGCCATGATCATCTTCGCCAGCCAGCTGAAGGACCTGCTGGGCCTGACCCTGGACGGGCCGGAGCCGGGACCCTTCATCCCGAAGCTGGAGGCGCTGGGCCGGGCGCTGCCGACCGCCAGTGGCGCGGCCATCGCCGTGGCGGCGCTGTCGGTCGGCACCATCCTGCTGGTGCGGCGGCTGCGGCCGCACTGGCCGTCCTACCTGATCGCCGTCGCCCTCGCCTCGATCCTGGCCGCCATCCTGCAGCTGCCGGTCGAGACCATCGGCAGCCGCTTCGGCGGCGTCCCCTCCGCCCTCCCCGCCCCGCAGCTGCCCGACCTGTCCTGGGCGCGGATCCGGGAGGTGCTGCCGGCGGCGCTGTCCTTCACCCTGCTGGGCGGCATCGAGAGCCTGCTGTCGGCCGTGGTCGCCGACAGCATGAGCGGACGCCGCCACCGCTCGAACTGCGAGCTGGTGGCGCAGGGGCTAGCGAACATCGCCTCGTCCCTGTTCGGCGGCATCTGCGTCACCGGCACGATCGCCCGCACCGCCACCAATGTCCGCGCCGGCGCGCGCAGCCCGGTGTCGGGCATGCTGCATTCGGTGTTCCTGCTGCTGTTCATGATGGCGGCGGCGCCGCTGGCGGCCTACATCCCGCTCTCCGCCCTGGCCGGGGTGCTGGCGGTGGTGGCCTGGACCATGGCCGAGAAGCACCAGTTCAGGACGCTGATCCGCGCTTCGGTCGGCGACGCCGTGGTGCTGCTGGCGACCTTCGGCCTGGTGGTGTTCCGCGATCTGACCGAAGGGATCCTCGTCGGCTTCGGCCTCGGTGCGCTGCTGTTCCTTCACCGCATGGCGCAGGCGGTGCAGGTCGACCGGCCGGACAACGGGAACGGCGACGGCCGCCTGCCCTATGACTCGGCACTGGCCACCGACCGCGATGTCGTCGCCTACAAGATCTCCGGCGCCTTCTTCTTCGGCGCCGCGGCCGGAGTGGCGGCAGCGCTGGACCGGATCGGCGAGCACCCGAAGGCCTATGTCGTCGACTTCTCGGCGGTGCCGGTGATCGATTCCACCGCGGCCGCCACGATCGAGGGCTTCGCCCGCAAGGCCAAGCGCCAGGGCGCCACAGTCACCATCGCCGGTGCCCGCCGGCCGATCCTGCGGGCCCTGTTGGCCCATGGCGTCCGGCCGCCCCTGGTGCGGTTCAAGGCGGATGCGGCTGAGGCGCTGACGGCGGCCCGGCAGGCAGCCCGGGACAGCGGGTCTACAGCCGCGCCCTGAGGCCCAGGCAGAAGCCGACGCAGACCGCTGCGACCACGGCCGACCAGGGGTTGCGGTGCACCGCCTCGTCGAGCGCGCTGGCCCGGGCGTGGGCCATCGAGGCCACGGTCTCACCGAGGCGGGCGACGTCCTCGCGCAGGGCGCGGAGATCCGCCTCCAGATCGCGGCGGACGCGCTCCGTCTCGGTCGTCGCCGCATCCAGCTCGGCGGCGGCACGCGTCGACTTCGATCCTGCAAGCTCCGCTGCGGCGCTGGCGGTGGACTTGGACCCTCCGGTCTCGAAAGATTTGTTCGCTCCGGTCTCGGACATGGGCGGCCTCCTTCTCTCCTCCGCCAACAGCGGCGACGTCGCGCCGGTTCCGGCCCGGCCCGTCCCGGATTACGACAAATTTAACCTATTCCGCAGCGAAGCGGCCTCGACAACGCCGGGCGTTCGGAGCAGAAGAATTGCGAGAGATACGCATTCTTGCTCGCAATCATGGCGAGCATATGGGCCGCCGCGGGCGGCGGGTTCGGGATGACGTCGGGATGCTGGTACCGTTCCTGATCATGATGCGCGAGGGCATCGAGGCCGCCCTGATCGTCGGCATCATCGCCGGCTATCTGCGGCAGACCGGGCGGACGCAATGGATGCCGCTGGTCTGGATCGGCATCGCCGTCGCCGTGCTGCTCTCGATCGCCGTCGGCATCATCCTGGACCTGGTCAGCGCCGAGTTCCCGCAGCGCGAGCAGGAGCTGTTCGAGGCCATCGTCGGCCTCGTCGCCGTGTGCATCCTAACCTCGATGGTGTTCTGGATGCGCAAGGCCGCCCGCTCGATCAAGGCGCAGCTGCAGCATTCGGTCGACGCCGCGCTGGACGGGCCCGACGCCAAGGGGCTGGCGCTGATCGGCATGGCCTTCTTCGCGGTCGCCCGCGAGGGGCTGGAATCGGTGTTCTTCCTGCTCGCCACCTTCCAGCAGGATGTCGGGCTGGAGGCGCCGATCGGCGCCCTGGCCGGTGTCGCAGTCGCGGTCGCGGTCGGCTTCGCCATCTTCTGGTTCGGCGTCCGGCTGAACCTGAAGCGCTTCTTCCGCTGGACCGGCCTGTTCATCCTGGTGGTCGCCGCCGGCCTGCTGGCCGGGTCGCTGCGGGCGCTGCACGAGGCCGGGCTGTGGAACGGGCTGCAGGAGGTCGCCTTCGACCTCAGCCATGTCCTGCCGATCGACGGGCCGCTCGGTTCGGTGCTGGCCGGCATCTTCGGCTACCAGGACACGCCGTCGGTCGGCGAGGTCGCCATCTACATCCTCTTCCTCCTCGTCACCCTGCCCCTGTTCCTGAGCGGCGGGCGGGTCGCGCAGGAAGCGCGATCGAACGCCTGAGCCCGGAGCCCGAATGTCCCTGCAGCGCACCACCCGGATCGGCATCGGCGTTGTCGCCCTTCTGGCCGTCGCCGTCGCCGGCCTCGGGGTCTACGCCTATCTGCACCGCGCCGGCACGCCCAAGGCCGCCGCGGGCGGCAATGCCGTGACCATCACCGCCAGGAGCTGCGAGCCGAACGACCTGACGGTCGAGGCCGGGCGCGTCACCTTCCAGGTCAAGAACGCCAGCGACCGCGCCCTGGAATGGGAGATCCTGCAGGGGGTGATGGTGGTGGAGGAGCGCGAGAACATCGCCCCCGGCTTCACCCAGAGCCTGACCGCCAGGCTGGAGCCGGGCGCCTACCAGATCACCTGCGGCCTCTTGAGCAACCCGCGCGGCACCCTGACCGTGACCGCAGCGAAGAACGCCCCGACGCAGGCGCTGCAGCCGTCGTTGATCGAGCTGATCGGGCCGATCGCCGAGTACAAGGTCTACGTCACCACCGAGGCCAAGGCCCTGGCCGATGCCACGCCGCCGCTGGTCGCCGCGATCAAGGCCGGCGACCTGGCCAAGGCGCGCGACCTGCTGGCGCCGGCCTGGATCCACTACCAGCGGATCAAGCCGGTGGCCGACCTGTTCGCCGATCTCGACACGTCGCTGGACGCCCGCGCCGATTATTTCGAGCAGAAGGAGGACGACCCGGGCTTCACCGGCTTCCGCCGGCTGCAGTATGCGCTGTTCACCCGCGGCTCGACCGACGGGCTCGCGCCCATCGCCGACAAGCTGGCGGCCGATGTACAGGCGCTGCAGGCCCGGATCGCCGACCTGTCGATCCCGCCGGAGAAGATGGCCGGCGGCGCCGCCACCGTGATCGCCCGCCTGGCCGCCGACCCGGGCCTCGACCCCGCCGCCGCCAAGGCCGATCTCGAAGGCGCGGCCCGCATCGTCGGGCTGCTGCGGCCGCTGAGCCAGAAGGCCGACAAGGCGCTGAGCGACCGGGTCGACGGCAACCTGACCGCGGCCGGGCTGGCGCTGACCCGCGACGACCGCGCCGGGCTGCAGCCCCCGGTGACGGCCCTGGCCGACGACCTGCCGAAGCTGCGCACCGCCTTGGGGCTGGACTGACCGGACGAACCGCCATGACCACCACCGACGAACAGGGTAAGACCACCAATCCAACCATCGCCAGCCGGCGCAGTATCCTGCGCGGCCTGGCCGGCGGCGGCGCCGCGCTGGGTGCGCTGGCCGCGGCGCCGGCCGTCGCCCAGTCGATGAAGCAGCCGCCCGGCCGCGACGCCGATATCGCCCAGCAGGCACAGCCATTCTACGGCGAGCACCAGGCCGGGATCCTCACCCCCGCCCCCGCCGCCGGGCTGGTTGCGTCCTTCGACGTGCTGGCGACCTCGCGTCCGGACCTGGAGCGGATGTTCCGCACCCTGACCGAGCGCATCGCCTTCCTGATGGGCGGCGGCACCCCGCCGGAGCTGGACCCGAAGTTCCCGCCGGCCGATTCCGGCGTGCTGGGGCCGGTGATCGTGCCGGACAACCTGACCGTCACCGCCGCCGTCGGCGCCTCGCTGTTCGACCAGCGCTTCGGCCTGGCCGAGGCGAAGCCACGCGAGCTGGCGGCGATGACCAGCTTTCCGAACGACGCGCTGGACCCGGAATACTGCCATGGCGACCTGCTGCTGCAGTTCTCGGCCAACACGCCGGAGGCCAACATCCACGCCCTGCGCGCGGTGCTGAAGGCAACGCCGGACCTGCTGAGCCTGCGCTGGAAGCTGGACGGGTTCCTGCCGGCCGCGACCAGCAAGGCCGGCCGCAAGGAAACGGCGCGCAACCTGCTGGGCTTCAAGGACGGCACCGCCAATCCGAGCCCGGCCGACGACACGTTGATGGACCAGATCGTCTGGATCAAGCCGGGCACCGAGGAGCCGGCCTGGACGGTGGGCGGCACCTACCAAGTCGTGCGCATCGTCCGCAACTTCGTCGAGCGCTGGGACCGCACCCCGCTGGGCGAGCAGCAGACCATCATCGGCCGCGAGAAGGCGTCCGGCGCCGCCCTGGGGCTGAAGGACGAGTTCGACGAGCCGGACTATTCGGGCGACCCCGAGGGCAAGACCATGCCGCTCGACGCCCATATCCGGCTGGCCAATCCGCGCACGCACCAGACCGCCAGCAGCCGGATCCTGCGCCGCGGGTTCAACTATTCGCGCGGGGTGACCAAGTCGGGACAGCTCGACATGGGGCTCTTGTTCATCTGCTTCCAGTCCAGCCTGAAGGCCGGCTTCATCACGGTGCAGGACCGGCTGAACGGCGAGCCGCTGGAGGAATACATCAAGCCGACCGGCGGCGGCTATTTCTTCGCGCTGCCGGGGGTGCCGGAGAAGGACGGCTATCTCGGCCAGGGGCTGCTGCAATCGGTGTCGACCTAAGGGCCGAAAGGCCTTGAACACCGGGTGACGACCTCACCCGGTCCTACCCTAGGAGGGGATTGATTATGAAACGCATTCTGACTCTCACCTTGAGCGCGGCCGCGATGCTGGTCGCGTCCGGCGCCATGGCCGCCCCACCCTCGCCGCTCGAGCTGGTCGAGCCGATCGCCAAGTACAAGACCTGGGTCATCGGCGAGGTCGACCAGTTCGTCGAGCACACCCGACAGTTCACCGAGGCGGTGAAGGCCGGAGACCTGAAGAAGGCGCAGGCGCTGTACGCCCCGAGCCGCGTCTATTACGAGCGGATCGAACCCCTCGCCGAGCTGTTCAGCGACCTCGACGGCAGCATCGACTCGCGCGCCGACGATCACGCGAAGAACGAGGAGGATCCGGAGTTCACCGGCTTCCATCGCATCGAATACGGGCTGTTCGCCAAGCAGTCGACCGAGGGCCTCGCCCCCTTCGCCGACAAGCTGCTGGCCGACGTCATCGACCTGCAGGGCCGGATCAAGGAGCTGACCACCCCGCCGGACAAGGTGGTGGGCGGCGCCGCGGCGCTGATCGAGGAGGTCGCGGCCACCAAGATCTCCGGCGAGGAAGACCGCTACAGCCACACCGACCTGTGGGACTTCCAGGCCAATGTCGACGGCGCCAAGAAGATCGTCGACCTGCTGCGCCCGATCCTGGAGAAGAGCGACAAGGCCCTGCTGGCCAAGGTCGACGCCAACTTCAAGACGGTCGACGCCATCCTGGCCAAGTACAAGACCAAGGATGGCGGCTTCGAGACCTACGACAAGGTCACCGACGCCGACCGCAACGCGATGAAGGGCCCGATCACCGCCCTGGCCGAGGATTTGTCGCAGTTGCGCGGCACGCTGGGCCTGAGCTGACGGTTTCGTCGATTCAGGTTGGGTTCGCAACAAGCGAACCCAACACCGGCCGAGACCTCACCATGCTGGGTTCGCCGATGGCGAACCCAGCCTACACCTGACATTCGATATCAGGAGCGACTGTCGGGCAGAAGCGGCGGCTCCTGGGAACCGCCGGAGCCGCCCCTGCCCGCTCGGCCGACGGCCAGGTCATAGATCATCTCGAGCCGCGTCTCGACCTTCACCAGGCGGGTGTCGATCCCCCGGATGTCGCCAGACAGCCGGTTCTCCAGGTCGCGAACCTCCTTGGACAATTCGGTGACCTTGGCGGAGGTCTTCTTGACGTCATCGTAGATGAGGATGATGTCGCGAAGCGTCGACATGGGCCGGATCGCCATCAGGCCACAGCCCCGTGCTTCTCGGCCTTGGCCTTCGCGGCGGCCGCCTCCTCGCGTCGCTTCCGCAGATAGCCGAGGGTCTCGTCGATTTCAGCCATCGCCTCATCGAGCGCTCCCCTGGCCTCTATCGCGGATTTGTGCAGCAACTGGGTCACCTCGTCGAGTTCCGGATCATAGGCGTCCATCGATCGGCGCGCGAACTCGCCCACCGACATATCGAGCGCCTTGGCACGGGCGGCGATCTGCGCCTTGTAGTCGGGGTCGACCAGGACGATGATGCGATCTTGCCTCACATTATGCTCCTGAACATCCGCAGCACATGTACATGATATAGTGATTCCGAATGCCGTGTGAACTGCCGGAACCGCAGACTGTTGGCTCCATTTTCTACAAATTTCTTAAGATTTTTCTTATCGAATTGACGTTTGCCAAGCGTCAATTAAGCTGCCTCTCCGCAACCGGAACAAGCGAGCCGGCGAACGTATTCGGTGAAGGAACACCGCCGTTCCGCTCGGCTCGAACAGAGAAGGCAGCGCCATGACCCCGTCCCCGTTCAAGCGCATCCTGGCCGCAGCCGCGCTCGGCGCCGGCCTGCTGGCCGCGTCGGCCGCCATGGCCGCCGATGCGGTCCGCGTCGGCTCCAAGGTCGACACCGAGGGCAGCCTGCTGGGCAGCATCATCCTGCAGGTGCTGAACGCCAACGGCATCCCGACCGAGAACAAGCTGCAGCTGGGCACCACCAAGATCGTGCGCAGCGCGCTGCTGGCCGGCGAGATCGACGTCTATCCGGAATACACCGGCAACGGCGCCTTCTTCTTCAACATCGACACCGATCCGGCCTGGAAGAACGCGCAAGCGGGCTACGACAAGGTCAAGCAACTGGACGAGGCCCAGAACAAGATCACCTGGCTGACCCCGGCCCCGGCCAACAACACCTGGGCGCTGGCGGTGCGGCAGGAGGTGGCGGACAGCAACAAGCTGAAGACGCTCGAGGATTTCGCCAAATGGGTGAAGGACGGCGGCGACGTCAAGCTGGCCGCCTCGGCCGAGTTCGTCGAGAGCCCGGCGGCCCTGCCCTCGTTCCAGTCGACCTACGGCTTCAAGCTGAACCAGGACCAGATCGTCACCCTGGCCGGCGGCGACACCGCCGCCACCATCCGCGCGGCGGCCGAGCAGACCTCCGGCGTCAACACCGCCATGGTGTACGGCACCGACGGTGCCATCTCCTCGGTCGGGCTGGTGGTGCTGGACGACAGCAAGGGCGCCCAGATCGTCTATGAGCCGGCGGCGACGGTCCGCGCCGACACCCTGGCCAAATACCCGAAGATCAAGGAGGCGCTGGACCCGGTCTTCGCTTCGCTCGACCTCAAGACCCTGCAGGAGCTGAACGGCAAGATCGCGGTCGACGGCGAGGACCCGCAGGCGGTCGCGGCCGAATACCTGAAGGCGAAGGGGTTTGTGAAGTAAGACAGCGATGCCTTCCCTCTCCGCGACTTCTCTCTTAGTCCCCACTCCCCTTGCGGGAGGGGGGCAGGGGGAGGGGTCTGCGCGCGTCCGCGCGCGTATGCCTTGGCTGACATTGGTCCGGATCGCCGACTCCAACAGCCGGCTCAGGCGGAGGGAACCCCCTCCCCCTATCCCCCTCCCGCAAGGGGAGGGGGGACTCACTAGGGCTTGGTGCGGGCGGGAACCGTTGTGGCCGGCTCCCCCATGATGACCGTCATCCGCAACCGCGTGCTGCTGGTGCTGGGGGTGGTGGCGCTGGCCGGGGTGCTGGCGCTGCCGATCCTGACCCATGCGCCGAACCGGCTGCTCTCCGGCAAGCCGATCGGCGCGCTCGACCTGGCCGCGCCCTGGGCGGCGCTGCCGATTGCGGCGGCCGTCCTGCTGCTGGCCGGCGCGTTCGTGCCGGCCCGGCGCTGGACGCTGGCGGTGCAGTTGGTCGCCGGCATCGGCATCGCCGTCGGCCTGATCTGGCTCGCGGGAATGCAGGCCGAGCTGCTGGCCGCCGGCGCCCGGCCCTCGGCCCGCACCTCGCTCGGCGCCGGCTTCTGGGTGCTGACGCTGGCGGCGCTGCTGGCCGCGGCCGACGGCGCCCGCCGGCTGCAGTTGGGCCCTCTGGCCCGGTTGGGAACCGCGCTGCTGCTGGCCATCCCGGTCGCGGCGCTGATCGCCGGCGGCGCGGCCGACCAGCTGTCGCTGATGAAGGAATACGCCCAGCAGCACGGCGTGTTCGGCCCGCAGGTGCTGCGCCACCTGCTGCTGGTCGGGCTGGCGCTGGTGCCGACGCTGCTGATCGGCGTGCCGCTGGGCATCGCCGCGCATCGCTCGGCCGCCGCGCGCGGACCGATCTTCTCGATCCTCGGCATCATCCAGACGGTGCCGTCGATCGCGCTGTTCGGCCTGCTGATCGCGCCGCTGTCGGCCCTGTCCGCCGCCCTGCCCTGGCTCGGCATCGCCGGCATCGGCCTCACCCCGGCGGTAATCGCGCTGACCCTCTATTCGCTGCTGCCGATCGCCCGCAACACCGCCGCCGGGCTGGACCAGGTCGAGGCCGGGGTGATCGACGCCGCCCGCGGCATCGGCATGACCCGACGCCAGATCTTCCGCAAGGTCGAGGTGCCGCTGGCCCTGCCCGTTTTCCTGTCCGGCCTGCGCATCACCCTGATCCAGGCGATCGGCCTGGCCGCGGTGGCAGCGCTGATCGGCGCCGGCGGGCTGGGCGCGGTGATGTTCCAGGGCCTGTTCGCCAACGCCCTGGACCTGGTGCTGCTGGGCGCCCTGCCGATCATCCTGATGGCGGTGGCGGTCGACGCCCTGTTCCGCATCCTGGTCGACGCCCTGCAACCCCCGTCTTCGCTGAGGACAGCCGCATGATCGAGTTCGAGCATGTCAGCAAGGTGTTCGACGGCGTCAAGGCGGTCGACGACCTGACGCTGAGCATCCCCGACGGCGCCTTCTGTGCCCTGATCGGCTCCTCCGGCTCCGGCAAGTCGACCAGCCTGCGCATGATCAACCGGCTGATCCCGCATTCTTCCGGCAGCCTCCGCGTCGGCGGCGAGGACGTCACCGCGATCCCGGCCGAGGCGCTGCGCCGGCGCATGGGCTATGCCATCCAGTCGATCGGCCTGTTCCCGCATTGGACCGTGGCCCGCAACATCGCCGCGGTGCCGGCGCTGCTGGGCTGGCCGCAGCCGAGGATCGACGACCGGGTGCGCGAGCTGCTGGCGCTGCTGCAGCTCGACCCGCGCTTTGCGGAAAAATACCCGCATCAGCTGTCCGGCGGGCAGCAGCAGCGGGTCGGCGTCGCCCGGGCGCTGGCGGCCGATCCCGAGGTGCTGCTGATGGACGAGCCCTTCGGCGCGCTGGACCCGATCACCCGCGACGCGCTGCAGGCCGAGCTGGCGCGAATCCACCGCGAGACCGGCAAGACCATCGTCTTCGTCACCCATGACATGGACGAGGCGCTGCGCCTGGCCACCCAGATCGCCATCCTTGACCATGGCCGGCTGGTGCAGCTGGGCAGCCCGCGCGAGATCCTGACCGCCCCGGCCAACGACTTCGTGCGCGACTTCATCGGCCGCGACGACCTGGGCCTCAAGCTGCTGGCGACCGAAACTGCGGCGGACCGGGTGCGGCCCGGCGAGCCGGCCGAGGGCGCGCCGATCCCGGCCGAGGCCTCGCTGCGCACCGCCCTGTCGATCCTGGTGGCGCGCCATGCCGACAGCGCTCCGGTGGCGGCGGCGGACGGCAAGCCGCTGGGCGCATTGCATCTCGACGACCTGGTGCGGGCGTGAACGTCGCCGCCGCAGCAGCAGCCGCTCCGCGCCCGGGCTGGCGGCCCTGGCGCGATCCGCTGCTGTGGCTGGTCGCCGGCTTCGCCGCGCTGGTGTTCGGGCTGCCGCTGAGCAAGCCGGTCTTCGCCGCCTGGTTCCCGCAGCTGGAGCGGCCCTTCTACGAGGCCGACAGCTTCCCGGCCCTGGTTCTGGCCCATGTGCTGCTGGTCGGGGCGTCGAGCCTGATCGCGATCGTGATCGGCGTGGCCGCCGGCATCTTCGTCACCCGTCCGTCCGGAGCCGAGTTCCGCGGCCTGATCGAGACCGTGACGGCGATGGGCCAGACCTTCCCGCCGGTCGCGGTGCTGGCGATCGCCGTGCCGCTGATCGGCTTCGGCGCCTGGCCGGCGCTGATCGCGCTGTCGCTGTACGGCCTGCTGCCGATCGTCGAGAACACCATCGCCGGGGTGGAACAGGTGCCGCCGGCGGCGCGCGACGCGGCGGAAGGCATGGGCATGGGGCCGGCCCGGCGGCTGTGGTCGGTCGAGCTGCCGCTGGCGGCCCCGGTGATCCTGGCGGGCATCCGCACCTCGGTCGCGATCAACATCGGCACCGCGGCGATCGCCTCGACTGTCGGCGCCCGGACGCTGGGCACGCCGATCATTGTCGGGCTGAACGGCAACAACCTGGCCTATGTGATCCAGGGCGCGCTGGTGGTGGGCACGCTGGCCGTGCTGGCCGACCTCGCCCTCGGCCGCGTCACCGAGCTGCTGCAGCGCTGGAAGCGCGCCTGAGCCCTATTCCCGCGGCTTCCGCTCCGCCGCCTTGTCGCCGATCCAGACCCTCGGCCCCGGCCCGAGGCGGGCGGCGCGGTCGGCCGGGTTGACGAAGCCGCAGGAGGAGAGCGACAGGCAGCCGCAGCCGATGCAGCCGGCCAGGCCGGATTTCAGCCGCTCCAGCTCCGCGATCCGCTCGTCGACCCGCCGGGTCCAGCCGCCGGACAGGCGCGACCAGTCCTCGCCGGTCGGGATGTGGTCGGTCGGTAGCGTGTCCAGCTCGGCCTTCACCTCCTCCAGCGACATGCCGAGCCGCTGGGCGAAGACGATGAAGGCGATCCGCCGCAGCACCGCGCGGGGGAAGCGGCGATGGCCGGAGCCGGCCCGCTCGGACCGGATCAGCCCCCGCTCCTCGTAATAACGCAGCGCCGAGGCGGCGACGCCGCTGCGCCGTGACACCTGGTTGATCGTCAGGACTCCATCCATGGCTCATCACCGCACCGACGAACTCTCAAGCTAAGTTGAGCTTCCGGTCGATCCCGATCAAGCCTGGACGAGCACGGAGGGGATTGATCAGGCCAGGGCCGGGGCCCGCTTCTCCAGCGCGTAGGACAGGACGGCGACGGCGAGCCCGATCGCGGCCACGGCGGCACCGAGATAGGGAAGCTGGCCGTAGGGCATGCCTGCGGTGATCGCCGCACCACCGAGCCAGGCCCCGGCGGCGTTGCCGAGGTTGAAGGCGCCCTGGTTCAGGGTCGAGGCCAGGTTCGGCGCCTCATGCGCCTGGTCGACCACGCGGGTCTGCAGCGGCGCGCCGAGGCTGAACTGGACCACGCCCCACAGCACCATCGCCGCGACGGCCGGCACCATCATCGGCGCGGCCAGGCCGAAGCCGGCGCAGGCCACGGCCAGCGCGGCGAAGCTGGCCATCACCGCCGGCATCAGCCGCCAGTCGGCCAGGCGCCCGCCGAACAGGTTGCCGACGGTGATGCCGACGCCGAACAGCAGCAGCGCGGTGGTGACGCCCTGCGGCGTCAGGCCGGAGACGGTCTCGAGGATCGGCGTGATGTAGGTGAAGACGCTGAACAGGCTGACCGAGCACAGGATGCTGAGCGCCATGGCCAGCAGCACCTGCGGCTTCCGCAGCACCGAGAATTCGGACAGCAGGTTGCCGGCCGGCGCCTCGCGGTCGCGCGGCAGCACGAAGGCGATGGCGAGGAGGGCGGCGATGCCGATCGGCACGATCGCGCCGAAGGTGGCGCGCCAGCCGGCGACATGGCCGAGCGCGGTGCCGAAGGGCACGCCCAGGACATTGGCCAAGGTGAGGCCGGAGAACATCAGGGCGATGGCGCGGGACCGCTGATGCCGCGGCACCAGGCCGGCGGCAACCACGGCGCCGATGCCGAAGAAGGCGCCGTGGCACAGCGCCGTCAGCACCCGCGCCGCCATTAGCGACCAGTAGTCGGGCGCCAGCGCGCACATCAGGTTGCCGAGGACGAACACGCCCATCAGCCCGAGCAGCGTGGTCTTGCGCGGCAGCTTCGCCGTCAGCAGGGCGACGATCGGCGCACCGATGGTGACGCTGAGGGCGTAGCCGGAGACCAGCATGCCGGCCGCCGGGATGGTGACGCCAAGGTCACGCGCCACATCGGGCAAGAGGCCCATGATCACGAATTCGGTGGTGCCGATGCCGAACGCGGCAACGGCCAGGGCAAAGAGCGGCAGCGGCATGAGGGGCGAATCCGGTGACGGGACGTCGCCCTAAGATGCGCGCTTACCTTCCCGATACGTCATACGAATGCTGCAACGCAGCATTCGGGAAATGCGGGGCGGACAGGTGGGCTCCGCCTGCTGCGAATTGTCAGTAGAACGCGAAATCGGAGTCGTGAAGTTGCGAGGCGCTGGTGATCCCGGTCATCTTGATGGTCATGTCCACGGTGCCGTTGCCGTCCACATCGACAAACACCTGCCCGCCAGCGAAGCGCGCCTCGCTGTTGCCGCTGGCCGTGAACGACGCCGCTCCGCGATAACTGAAAGTGCCATGCTCCCTGTCGGCAAAGGCCAGCTTGTCACCTTGCGACGAGCTGAAATCCATGATCGTATCGATTCCGGCATACCCCGAATACAACGCAAAATCGTCCCAGCCAGCACCACCTTCAAGCTGATCGCTTCCTTCATCTCCACGAAGAATATCGTGGCCTCCTCCACCGCGAAGAATATCATCCCCAGAATAGCCAGACAGCTGATTGCCACTATCACCAGCAGTTATATTATCATTTCCCTCAAGACCATTTATTTCAACTTCATCGAATCCCACGACTGTATCATTACCCGCCCCGCAAAAAACCGCCAAATTTGAATATTTTGAATTAAGAATCAATGTATTACCAAAGTCTGATAGAATTATTCCGTAGACATTCATATTCGTGTTTTCAAAATTAATGTGTCCGGCATTTGAAATTTCTATAAAAGTTGCCTTTATATTTGAAAACGACTCTATCTGAGTTATGGAGAGTTTCGTCGAAAATATTTCAGCCTCGATTTCCAAATTTTCTATATTTACGCAAATTGTTGTCGACAGGTCCGCTCTATCGAAATTGTGAAGCGTATCTATACCATCACCGCCATCAAAAATCTCGCCTTTGGCCACGTCTTTTCCAGAATCGGGGTCAGCAAACTCTCCAATGTTCAGCACATCATTACCGGCTCCGCCGTAAAGCCGATCTTTGCCGAGCCCTCCAGTCAGGTTGTCGTCGCCGCCACCTCCCATCAAGACGTCGTCACCGGCCCCGCCGTTCAACAGATTTTTGCCGATGCCACCAACCATGCCGTTGTTCAGGCCGTTGCCATAGGCATCCGCGACACCATTCGTGAGCAGCCTCACATTCTCGATGTTGGCACCAAGCGTGACAGGAGGGCCCTCCGTCCGCACCCGTATCTCGTCGATGCCCTCTCCGGCCTGCTCCACGATCGTGTCGGCCAACGAACCGCCGTCGTATGGGTCAATGTAATAGATGTCGTCGCCCCGGCCCCCGACCAGCACATCGATTCCCCCATCACCGCCATCCAGCACGTTGTCTCCGGCATTGCCGGTGATGCGGTTGCTGAGAGAGTTTCCCACGCCGTCGATATCCGACACGCCGTCCAGGATCAGGTTCTCGACATTGGCAGCCAGTCGATGGCTGACCCAGGCCGTCACCTCGTCGATGCCCTCGCCTTCCAATTCCTGCACTCGATCCCCCGCGGCGCCGACCGAGTAGCGGTCGTCGCCCTTCCCCCCTGCCATGAGGTCGTTGCCGGCGCCGCCCTCGAGGAGATCGTTTCCGTCCCCGCCATAGAGCCAGTCGGCGCCGTCGACGCCGGAGAGCCTGTCGTTGCCGGCGCCACCGGAAAGCACGTCGTTCCCGGCACCGCCGGACAGCATGTTGGCACCGGCATTGCCGTAGATCTTGTTGTCCAGCGCATTGCCGACGCCGCCGAGATCGCCCGGGCCGACCAAGGTCAGGGTCTCGACATTCGCGGTCAGCCAATAGCTGATCCAGGCCCGGACGCCGTCGATGCCCTCACCCTTCAGTTCGACCACCCGATCGCCGGTCGCATCGACCTCGTAGACGTCGTCGCCTTTCCCCCCGAGCAGAAGGTCGCCGCCGGCGCCGCCGTCGAGATAGTCGGCCCCGTCCCCGCCATAAAGCTGGTCGGCGCCGTCTTCGCCATAGAGCCTGTCGTCGCCGGCGCCGCCGGAAAGCAGGTCGTCCCCGGCGCCGCCATACAGCTTGTTGGCTCCGCCGGTGCCGCCGATCCTGTTGGCCAGCGCATTGCCGACGCCGTCGAAATCGCCCGGGCCGACCAAAGTCAGATTCTCGACATTGGCGCTCAGGCGGTGGCTGACCCAGGCCCGGATCTCGTCGATGCCCTCATTCGCCGCTTCCGCCACACGGTCGCCGGCCGCGCCGACCTCGTAGATGTCGTTGCCCTTGCCGCCGGCCATGCCGTCATTGCCCTTGCCGCCCGCCAGCAGGTCGGCGCCGTCCCCGCCATAGAGCGCATCGTCGCCGTCGAGGCCATAAATCTGGTCCGCCCCGGCGCTGCCGAGAATCACGTCGGCAGCCGCCGTTCCCCAAAATACCGGCATGAAATCCTCTCCCCCATCAAATCCGGCGCGCCGCGGCCGGTGTTCCCTGGCCTTTTCGCGCTCGTATCAGCTTAATCCCGGCCCCGCCCCGCTCGGCAATGCGGATTCTGCGGATTCGTGAAAAAATTCACATATCGGCCGGGCGCCCGGCGGCGCTGCCGCCGTGCTAGGGTCCGCCTCGCCCGATCCCGCCCCCCTGGCCCGACCGAGACCGCCATGGCCCGCCGCCTGCCCCCGCTGCTCGCGCTCCGCGCCTTCGAGGCCGTCGGCCGCCTCGGCAGCGTCCGCGCCGCCGGGGAGGAGCTGGCGGTCAGCCACACCGTGGTGTCGCGCCATGTCCGCAACCTGGAGCAACGCCTCGGCGCGCGGCTGCTGCGGCCGGCCGGGCGCAACCTGGCGCTGACGCCGGAGGGCCAGCGCTACCTGGCGCAGGTGGCCCAGGCACTGGACCTGATCGAGCGCGCCACTGCCGAGCTGTCGGCGCCCCGCCGCCGTACCCTGGCGATCTGGTGCGCCCCCGGCGTCGCCTCGCGCCGGGTGCTGCCGAAGCTGCCGGAGCTGGAGGCGCTGCTGCCCGAGCATGAGATCACCCTGCTGCCGACCCTGGCCCGGCCCGATTTCGCCAAGGATGAGGCAGATGCCGAGATCATCTATCTGGAGGCGGCCGCGCCGCGCGACGGGGTCCGGGCCGAGCTCTTGTCCAGCCCGCGCGTCTTCCCGGTCGCCAGCGCCGCCTTCCGCGCCCGCCATGCCGATGTCGCGGCCCCGGCCGACCTGCTGCGGGTGCCGCTGATCCACGAGGAATCGACCGAGCAGTGGGAGCGCTGGCTGCACAAGGCCGGGGTGGCGGAGCTGCCGCCGCTGCGCGGCCCGCGGCTGTGGCATGCCCATCTGGCGATCGAGGCGGCGCGGCTGGGCCAGGGCGTCGCCCTGGCCAATGCCGTGCTGGCCGGCGAGGACCTGGCCGCAGGCCTGCTGGTCGAGATGGTGCCGTCCGACCTCCGCCTCGGCGGCTACTACTTCCTGTCCGAGGCCGCGCGCTGGGACGAGCCCGGCCTGGCCATGCTGCGGCAGTGGCTGCGCGATCTGTTCGCGACGCCGAACGGCAACGGTGCTTAGAATGCACCAGACACGTTCAAACTAGGCGATTGTGCAACGAGGCTGCCGCACCGACCTTCTTGTTCGAGGAGCTCAAACACCGAGGGGATGCCATGACCACCAATGCCGAGCTTTTCCAGCGCCGCAACGCCGCCGTCGTCCGCGGGGTCGGGCACACCACGCCGATCTCCGCCGCCCGCGCGCTGAACGCCGAGATCTGGGATGTCGAGGGCAAGCGCTATGTCGACTTCGCCGGCGGCATCGCGGTGGTCAACACCGGCCATTGCCACCCGAAGGTGATCGCCGCCGTCCAGGAGCAGATGGCGAACTTCACCCACACCTGCTTCCAGGTGATGCTGTACGAGCCCTATATCGAGCTGGCCGAGAAGCTGAACGCGCTGGCCCCGATCAGCGGCCCGCTGAAGACCGTGTTCTTCACCACCGGCGCCGAGGCCACCGAGAACGCGGTCAAGATCGCCCGCGCCGCCACCGGCCGCAGCGGCGTGATCTCCTTCACCGGCGCCTTCCACGGCCGCACCGTGATGGCCTCGGCCATGACCGGCAAGGTGGTGCCGTACAAGAAGGGTCTCGGCCCGGTGCTGCCCGAGGTCTGGCACCTGCCCTTCCCGGTCGCCCAGCACGGCGTCACGGTCGAGGATTCGCTGAAGGCGCTGAGCTTCCTGTTCAAGGCCGATGTCGACCCGTCGCGCGTCGCCGCGATCATCATCGAGCCGGTGCAGGGCGAAGGCGGCTTCTACGAGGTCCCGGTCGAGCTGATGCGCGCCCTGCGCCGGGTCTGCGACGAGCACGGCATCGTGCTGATCGCCGACGAGGTGCAGACCGGCTTCGGCCGCACCGGCAAGATGTTCGCGATGGAGCATTTCGACGTCGAGGCCGACCTGATCTGCGTCGCCAAGAGCCTGGCCGGCGGCTTCCCGCTGTCCGGCGTGATCGGCCGGGCGCCGATCATGGACGCGGCCGATCCGGGCGGGCTGGGCGGCACCTATGCCGGCAACCCGCTGGCATGCGCCGCGGCGCTGGCGGTGCTGGAGGTGTTCAAGGAGGAGAAGCTGCTGGAGCGCTCCAACGCCATCGGCGCCCGGATCAAGGCGCGGCTGGAGACGCTGTCGCGGCGCAACGACCTGCTGCCGATCGCGGGCATCCGCGGCCTGGGCGGCATGGTCGCCTTCGAGATCGTCAAGTCGCGCGGCGCCTACGACCCGGACGCCGACGCCACCAAGAAGGTGACCCAGAAGGCCTATGAGAACGGCCTGGTGCTGCTGTCCTGCGGCGTCAACGCCAATGTCGTCCGCATCCTGGTGCCGCTGACCGCCAGCGACGCCATCGTCGACGAAGGCCTGGACGTGCTGGAGACGGCGCTGGCTGCGGCCTGAGCCGGCCGGCACGGCCCGCCCCCTCACCCTCCCGCCGCCAACGCGGCGGGCCCCTCCCTCTCCCCGAGGAGAGGGAAACGAGCGCCGCCCCTTCACCTCTCCTTGGGGAGGGGTCGAAATCGCGCAGCGATTTCGGGTGAGGGGGCGTGCGGCCTCGCCATCCAAGAGCATTCCGTTCCGTGACCCCGTGAGGTCCCCCATGTCGACCGTGACCACCCTGACCCTGAACGACCCGACCCTGCTGAAGAGCCAGGCCCTGATCGGCGGCTCCTGGATCGGCGAGGCCGTCGATCCGGTGACCAATCCGGCGACCGGCGAGACGCTGGGCCGCGTGCCCCGCTTCGGCGAGGCCGAGGCCACCGACGCGGTCGAGGCCGCCGAGGCCGCCTTCGGCCCCTGGGCGAAGAAGACCGCCAAGGAGCGCTCCGTCATCCTGCGCCGCTGGTTCGACCTGATCCTGGCGAACAAGGAGGACATCGCCCTGATCATGACCAGCGAGCAGGGCAAGCCGCTGGCCGAGGCGCGCGGCGAGGTCGACTACGCCGCCTCCTTCGTCGAGTTCTATGCCGAGGAGGCCAAGCGCATCTATGGCGAGACCATTCCGAGCCACCGCGCCGACGCCCGCATCCTGGTGATGCGCCAGCCGATCGGCGTGGTCGCGGCGATCACGCCCTGGAATTTCCCGGCGGCGATGATCACCCGCAAGGTCTCGCCGGCGCTGGCCGCCGGCTGCACCGCCGTGATCAAGCCGGCGCCGGAGACGCCGCTGACCGCCCTCGCTTTGGCCGAGCTGGCGGTGCGCGCCGGCGTGCCGGCCGGCGTGCTGAACGTCATCACCGGCGACGCGCCGAAGATCGGCAAGGTCCTGACCGGCCATCCGGCGGTGAAGTTCGTCGGCTTCACCGGGTCGACCGAGGTCGGCAAGCTCTTGATGCGCCAGGCCGCCGACACGGTGAAGAAGGTCGGGCTCGAGCTTGGCGGCAACGCGCCCTTCATCGTGTTCGACGACGCCGATATCGACGCGGCGGTCGAAGGCGCCCTGGCCTCGAAGTTCCGCAACATGGGTCAGACCTGCGTCTGCGCCAACCGGATCTACGTCCAGGACGCGGTCTATGACGATTTCGTCGCCCGCTTTGCCGCCAAGGTGAAGGCGATGAAGGTCGGCAACGGCACCGATGCCGGCGTGGTCCAGGGCCCGCTGATCACGATGGAGGCGGTGGAGAAGATCGAGCGCCACATCGCCGACGCCACGGCCAAGGGCGCCGCGGTCGTCACCGGCGGCCACCGCCACGCGCTGGGCGGCACCTTCTTCGAGCCGACCGTGCTGTCCGGCGCCACCACCGAGATGGTGGTGACGCAGGAGGAGACCTTCGGCCCGCTGGCCCCGGTCTACCGCTTCCGCGACGAGGCGGATGTGGTGGCCCAGGCCAACGCCACACCCTTCGGCCTGGCCGCCTATTTCTACGCCCGCGACCTGGGCCGGGTGTTCCGGGTGGCGGAGGCGCTGGAATACGGCATCGTCGGCGTCAATGCCGGCGTCGTCGCCACCGAGGTGGCGCCCTTCGGCGGGGTCAAGGAATCCGGCCTCGGCCGCGAGGGCTCGCATCACGGCATCGAGGAGTTCGTCGAGCTGAAATACGTCCTGCTCGCCGGGATGGCCGCGTAAGGCGACGCGGGAGGGCCGTGTCGGCTCTCCCGCCTTTTTCAGAACCGCCTTACGGCATGCGGCTCCATCACCGCCATGGTGAAGCGGACCGACCGGGTGCCCTTGCAGGCATAGGCGTGCGGCCGGTCGCTGTGCAGCAGGGCCGAGGTGCCGGCCGGCACCTCATGCGCCCGGCCCTCGACCTCGAGCAGCAGCGTGCCGGCGGTGACGTGCAGCAGCTCGCGCGTGCCGGACGGATGCGGATCGGAGACGTGCCGCTCCTTCGGCTTCAGCTCCCAGCTCCACAGCTCCAGCATGTCCGGTCCCTCGCTGCCGACCAGCAGCACGGCGCGGCCACCCTCCGGCCCGGCCCAGAGCCGCGCCGCCTCCTCCGGCCCGACCAGCCGCACCACAGCCTCGCCGCCCAGATCCACCAGCTGCGCCACCGAGACGCCAAGCGCCGCGGCCACCCGGCACAGCGTCGCGATCGAGGGGTTGGAGCGGGCGTTCTCGATCTGCACCAGCATGCCTTTGCTGACGCCGGACAGCCGGGCGAGCGCGTCCAGCGACAGGCGCCGCGCCCGCCGCAGCTCGGCGACATGGCGCGCCACCGCCACGGTCTCCGCCTCGGCGCCGTCGGGTGCGATGTCGGTCATTATATTGACCTTCTCGGTCATTTTGGCCTATTCAACAAAGTGATCCATTTGGTCATTTTAGCGAACCGAGCCGATGCTGTCCGCCCCACCTGTGATCGATCCCGCCATCTGGGCCCTGCGCCCCGATTTCAGGGCGCTGAGCCTGGTGGCGCACGGCGCCCGCAACGGCCCGAGCGATGCCGACAGCGCCGTCCGTCTGGCCGAGGCCTGCCAGGCCGCGGCGGCGGGGCCGGAGTGGGCGGCGGCGCATCTGGAGGCCTGGCGCGCGGCCTATCGCAGCTTCGGCGCCAAGCCGCAGCGCACGCCCTGCTCGGCCGAGGCGCTGCGCAAGCGAGCCCAGCGCGACGGTGGGCTGCCGCCGATTAACCGCATGGTCGACCTGTACAACGCGCTGAGCGTGCGCTGGTCCGTTCCGATCGGCGGCGAGGACCTGGCCGCCTATCAGGGGCCGCCGCGGCTGGTGCGGGCCACCGGCGACGAGGTCTTCGAGACGCTGGCGAATGGCGAGGACGCGATCGAGCATCCGGAGCCGGGCGAGGTGGTGTGGCGCGACGACCGCGGCATCACCTGCCGGCGCTGGAATTGGCGCCAGGGCCCGCGCACCCGCCTCGATCTGCCGACGACCGAGATGTGGTTCGTGATCGAGCGGCTGGAGCCGATGCCGGTCGCGGCGCTGGAGGCGGTCGGCCGCGCGCTGGCCGACGGCATCCGCGCGATCGCGCCGGCAGCCCGCATCGAAACCACCCTTCTGACTCCCTGAGCCGGGCGGCCCAAGGCAGGTCGCACGCATCGCGCCCCCCTCTCCCCAGCCCTGCCGAGGCGTCACGACGGTCCGGCCGATGCCGGGTCATCGGCAGCATGCGAGGTTTCGGCCCGGGCCGTTAGATCCAGATGGGGGTGATCTATGGTACCAGATTGATCGCAGGGCCTGACGCCGGCGCGCAGCCGCACGGATTCAGGGCGCCTCCTGCCGGCGGTAGAAGGCGGCCGCATCGGCGGTGAAGGCGGTGCGGGCGGAAGCGTCGAAATAGAACATATGCCCGCCCTTGTAGAGCCGGAGCGCCACGCGCTGTTCCGGTCCGGCCGACGGCAGATGGTCGATCAGGTAGCGGCTGACGGAATAGGGCGTGACGATGTCGCTGCGGCCATGGGCCACCAGCACGTCGAGATCCGGGTTGAGCGCCAGCAGCTCCCGCAGATCCCGCTCGATGCTGGCCTGCACGATGCCGCGGGACTCCCACCGCCATTGCCCGGAGATCTCGCGGTTCAGCAGGTTGAAGGTCAGCACGGTCTTGAAGCCGAGAGCGTCGCGCGCATGGCCCACGAACAGCCCTCCGAGGGCCTGGGTATAGCCGTCGAGCACCGGGTCGAGGCCGTCATCCTTCGGGGATTCCGGGAACGGGTCGGGCGAGAGGAAGGCGGCGTCGTAGGCGCTGGCGATCTCGACCCCATCCGCCCCCGCCTGCTCGAGATAGGCGTCGCCGATGAAGCCGCGCGACCGGGCGACGATCTCGGGCGAGACTCCGGTGAGCCGGGCCACGCGGGCATGGAAGGCATCGGCCGCCTCGCCTTCCGGCGGCCGTCCGGCCAGGGTGGTGAGATAGTCAGTCAGGGCGAAGCGCTCGGCCGCGGCCAGCGCCTCGGGCGTGAAGGCATCGCGACGGTCGAGTGCGGCGGCGGCGAGCGAGGGCAGCCGCAGCGCAGCCACCAGCGCGAAGCGGTCGGCGCCGAACATCAGCCGGCCTTCCACGAAGGGTGAGACCATGACGATGCCGTTGACCAGGACGCCCTGCTCCCGCTGCAGGGCGCGCGCCAGCTTCACGGCGCGGAAGCCGCCATAGCTCTCGCCCAGCAGGAACTTCGGCGAGACGCCGCGACGGTTCCGCGCCAGATAGAGCGCGACGACCTTGGCCAGTGTCTGGGCATCGGCGCGCTCGCCCCAGAAATCCTTCGCCTTGTCCGGATCGGCGGCACGGCTCCACCCCGCACCCACCGGATCGACGAAGACCAGATCGGTGAAGGCCAGCCAGGTGTCGGGGTTGTCGCGCAGCCGCGCCTTGGCCGGATACTGCGCGAAATCGGGCCCGACCACCCGCGGCCCCGCCAGGCCGAGCTGCAGATAGGCCGAGGCCGCGCCGGGCCCGCCATTGAACACGAAGGTGACCGGGCGGGTCTCGGCCGGGGCATCGTCGAGCACATAGGCAGTATAGAAGACCGCGGCCGAGCGCTCGCCCTTCTGGTCGAACAGGGGAATGGTCCCGGCGGTGGCGGTGATGGCCATCGTGCGGCCGCCCGCCACCACCATGTGATGGGTCACGGAATCGGCCGGCAGCAGCGCCAGCACGCCACCGGCGGGGGCGGGGGCGGGGGCGGCGCGGCCGGCATCCCCGCCTTGCGGCTGTGCCGGGGCCACGGCTGCCAGCAACAGGACCAGCAGCCCGGCAAGGAACGATGGCAGCGGACTTCGGCGCAGCATCATCCCCCCGTCCGGTTCAACATTCATCCTACTTTACCACTGCAAATATCCCGATGAAATTCCGCATAGCCCATGTTATAAATACATGATCAAGCGGAACAAAGATAATCGGGCACTCCTTAATTTTTGCAATTGCGATTGTGCAGATCCGATGTCCGCGCGTTTCCTGCTTGCCGCCGCCCTGTCGCTCCTGATTTCGGGATGTGATCGGGTACCATCCCCAAGCTCTCCGATGCCCGGAGCCGTGCCCGGCAGAACGGCCGAGACCGGCAGCGAGGTCGCCCGCCTGCAGGCGGCGCTGGCGCGGGATGTGCCCGGCAGCATCACGGATGCGCCCGGCGGCGAACAGCGCTGGGCAGCACTGGCGCAGGCCGAGATCAAGGCCAACGGCCACGCCATCCGCCGTCCGCAGCTGGTGGTGGTGGTCGATCGCAATCCCGCCGTCCAGGAGATGCGGATCCTGGTGGCACAGCCCTCCGGCGGCTGGCAGAGCCTCGGCGGTTCGAAGGTCTCGACCGGGCAGGAAGGCCGGAACGGCTATTTCATCACCCCGACCGGCGTGTTCCTGCACACCGACGAGATCCTCGACTGGCGCGCCGAAGGCACCTTCAACGCCAACGGCATCCGCGGCCTCGGACTCCAGGGCATGCGGGTGTGGGATTTCGGCTGGCAGACCGCTGAGCGCGGCTGGGAGGCGGAGGGCCAGGAATCGACGATCCGGCTGCTGGTGCACGCCACCGATCCAGATTATCTGGAGCAGCGCCTCGGCCGCCCGGCCTCGAAGGGCTGCATCCGCGTGCCGGGGCCGATGAACGTCTTTCTCGACCGCAACGGCATCCTCGATTTCGACTACGAGGCGGCGGCGCAGTCCGACCCCCGCTACAACGCCGTGCTGCGCCCCGACCGCACCCCGACGCCGCTGGCCGGCAACATGCTGGTGATCGTGGATTCCGCCGGGGGCTTCGCAGCCACGGCGCAGGCCCGGTAGCGGCCTACTCCGTCTGCACCCCGCGCTCGCGCAGCATCGTCACCAGGGCATCGCGCTGCGGCAGGTAGTCGTCGCGCAGCAGGCCCAGCAGATGGGCGTCGAGGAACCGGCCGCCCTTGCGCACATGCTGGCGCAGCAGCCCCTCCTCCTGGAAACCGAAGCGCTTGTGCATCCGCACCACGCCGGGATTGCTGGTCAGCACCTCGCAGCACAGCTTGTTCAGCTTCAGCTCGAGGAAGACGTAGTCCAGCACCTTGAGCTCGACCCAACTGCCGATGCCCTTGCCGCGCAGGTCGCTGGCGCCGAGATAGAAGGCCCAGGCGCACTTGCTGTTCTGCTGGTCGATATCGACCAGGTTGGCCAGGCCGATCGGCGCGTCGCTGTCCTGGATGATCCAGTAGACCCGGCGCGGATCGGCGATGGCGCGGGCGAACCAGGCATCGTGCTCCGGTCGCGTGATCTCGTGGTCGGTGTATTGATGGACTGCGACATGCGGCAGGTTCCGCCAAGTGAACAGGCGGTCGGAATCCCCCGCTTCCACCCGCCTCAGACTCAGCATTTGCGCGGTCCCCCGATCGTCTTGCGTGCTGTCATAGGCCGGGCCGGCGATGGGTGCCAAGGCCCCACAGGACCCCCGACCTCTCCCGCCAGGCGGGAGAGGCAATCCGGGCATTCGATCGCCGACCGATCAGGCCGCCAGCGCCCTCCTGCGCTCCTCCACCACCTGCTCGGCGATGCGGCCCATCAGCTCCTGCAGATGGTCGAAGCGGGCGGTGAAGCTGCCGACGCCGAGCGTGACCGAGCGCAGCTCGACCGCCAGCCCGTGCATCTCCGCCTCCGGCAGCTGGCAGTCGATCAGGTCCCAGCCGGTCCAGCCCTCGCGCGCCGTCATGCCGAGGATCTGGCCGCGGCGGCTGGAGACGATGGCGTGCACCTTGGCGGTGTATTCCGCCGGCACCGCGATGGTCACCGCCTGGATCGGCTCCAGCAGCACCGGGTCGCAATTCGCCAGCCCCTCCGCCATCGCCATCTGCGCCACGGTGCGGAAGGCCTGGTCGGAGCTGTCGACCGAATGGTGCTGGCCATCGGTCAGGGCCACGGCGAGGTCGACCACCGGGAAGCCCAGCGGGCCGCGGTTCATCGCCTCGCGCGACCCCGCCTCCACCGCCGGGATGTAGTTCTTCGGCACCGACCCGCCGACCACCTTGTTCTCGAACACGAAGCCCGTGCCGCGCGGCATCGGCCGGATCTCGACCTGGATGTCGGCGAACTGGCCGTGGCCGCCGGTCTGGCGCTTGAAACGGGAATGCTGCTTGGTCGGTCGCCGGATCGTCTCGCGATAGGCGGTGCGGGTCGGCACCGTGGTGACCGAGACGTTGAACCGGCTCTTCAGCCGCTCCACCGCGATCTGCAGCTGGATGTCGCCCTGCCCGGCCAGGGTCAGCTCGCCGGTGGCGTCGATGTGATGCACCGACAGGGCCGTGTCCTCCTCGCACAGCTTGGCCAGCGAGGTGGTCAGCTTGACGTCGTCCTTGCGGTCGGACAGCGACAGCGCCACGGCATGCACCGGCTCCGCCGGCTTCGGCCAGTTCCAGGTCGCCTCGGCGGTGCCGTCGGCGCGCAGCGTCTGACCCGTGGTGAGGTCGTCGAGCCGGGCGATGCCGACGATCTCGCCGGGGCTGGCCTCGGCCAGCTTCTGGCTCTCGCCGCCCTTCAGCCGGTACAGGCCGGAGATGCGGCGGCTGCCGAGATTGCTGTTGTCGGCCAGCCGGCCGCTCCACAACCGCGCCAGGCTGAGCTTGCCGGTGTGCGGCTGGTGCTGGGTCTTGAACACGGTCGCCGCGAAGCCGCCATGGGCGTCGTAGCCGAGCCGGGTCGCCGCCGCCTCATGCGACGGGGCCTCGTGGCGCAACGCCTTCCACAGCCGGGTGACGCCGTTGCCGTGCTCGGCCGAGCCGAAGAACACCGGCACGATCAGGTCCTGCTGCAGGTCGCGGGTGAGCTGGGTGTAGATCTCCTTCGGCGCCGGGATCTTGTCCTCGAGCAGCTGCTCCAGCAGCGCGTCGTCGAAATCGGCCAGGGATTCGAGCAGGGTCTGGCGCGCCTCGTCCTGGCGCGGCTTGATGTCGCCCGGCGCCTCGATCAGGTCGGAGGACTGGTTCTCGCGCCATTTGTAGGCACGGCCGCTGACCAGGTCGACATAGCCGGAGACGCTGTCGCCGTCGCGGATCGGGACTTCGCGCAGCAGCAGCGGCCGGGCCGAGACCTGCTGCAGGGCGGCCAGCAGGTCGCGCATGCGGATGCCGGACCGGTCCATCTTGTTGATGAACAGGATGTGCGGGATCTCGTGCTCGTCGAGGAAGCGCAGCAGCGGGGCCAGGATCACGGCGCGGTCCGGGTCGGCTTCAGCCACCACCACGGCGATGTCGGTGACCATCAGCGCGGCCAGCGCGTCCTGCGCCAGCTCGACCGAGCCGGAGCAGTCGATCAGGGTCCAGTCCTCGTCGAGATAGCGGCAGGAGGCGAGGTTCGGTTCGATCGTCATCTGCCGGGCGCGGGATTCGGGCGAGGCGTCGCCCACGGTGTTGCCCTGGGCCACGCTGCCCTTGCGCGGGATCGCGCCGGCGCTGTGCAGCAGCGCCTCCAGCAGCGTGGTCTTGCCGCTCGAATACGGCCCGACCAGGGCCGCGCTACGGAATCTGGGGGCAGGGCGTTCCTGCGGCATGCGCATCCTCCCTTGTGCACGGGCCCGCCGTGCCGACCGGGACGAATGCCCGATCGCGCGGGCGCCTTTGGAGGATCAGGATGACACTTCCGCGACGATCGGCACAGCCCCGATCTGAGAGGGCGAACCGCTATCGCCGACGGGCCAGATCGGTCTTCGAAAAATCGTCTCCCTTGTAGAGCAAGGGTACGTCCTGGGACTTCGCCACGGCATAGGCGAAGCAGTCGCCCATATTGAGCTGGGCAGGATGTCCCCTCCCCTTGCCGTAGCGTGCGAAAGCCTTCAACGCCATCGATGCCTCGTGATCGCTGACGCCGACGACCTTCACCTTCGCTGTCTCCAAAAACTGCCGCAGATCGCCTTCTGCTTCCTCGAGGCTACTGTGGCGCTTGCGACAGATCCCGAGTGTTGCCTCGAAGATCGCGATAGCTGAGGTGATGGGGTGTTTGGCTGCATCGAGACGATCGGCCAGCGCGTCGGCGTCATCCTCTCGTGTCAGGATGGCGACAATGGCGGAAGAGTCGACGAACATCAGCTATCGCCGCTCAACTCGTCGAAGAAGGCCTTGTCCGCTTCCAGCCCAGTCGACGGTCTTGCGGCAACGCGGTCCTGCAGTGGCCGGAGCCGCTCGCGCAACGGGACCGCCTCGTCCTCGCGGCGCAGCTCATTGCGGACCGCCAGCTTCACAGCCTCCGTCAGGCCGATCTGCCGCCGCCGCGCGAGTTCGCGCACCAATCCATCGGCTTCCGCGTCTCGAATGTGAAAGGGCATCACGGGCCTCCTGCTATCCGGATAGATAGTTCCAGATATCTGTCTAGACAACGGCGACCATCAAGCGATCGACCCCGGCGTGAAGGTCGGCGCCACCGTGACCGGGCGGCCCGGCAGATCCAGCGCCGTCACCCGCTCCGGCGTGCGGGCGATCAGGCGGCCGGCGCGCAGCACCAGCAAGCGGGTCGCCTTCAGCCGCACCGCCTCAAACGGATCGGCCGCCTGCAGCAGCACCAGGTCGGCGCGGCAGCCCGGCGCCAGGCCGTAGCCGTCGAGATCCAGCACCTTCGCCGCCTCGGTGGTCACCGCGGCAAAGCAGCGGCCGATGGCGTCGAGCGATGTCATCTGCCCGACATGCACCGCCATATGCGCCACCTCAAGCATGTCGGCCGAGCCCATCGAATACCACGGGTCCATGACGCAGTCCTGGCCGAGCGCGACGGTGATGCCGGCCGCCATCAGCTCCGGCACCCGGGTCATGCCGCGGCGCTTCGGGTAGCTGTCGTGGCGGCCCTGCAGGGTGATGTTGATCAGCGGGTTGGCGATCGCCGCAACGCCGGCCTCGCGCATCAGCGGGATCAGCTTCGAGACATAGTAGTTGTCCATCGAATGCATCGAGGTCAGGTGCGACCCCGTCACCCGCCCGCCGAGGCCCAGGCGACGGGTCTCCGCCGCCAGCGTCTCGATGTGGCGGGATTGCGGGTCGTCGCTCTCGTCGCAATGCAGGTCGACCGGCAGGCCACGCTCGGCCGCGATCTCGCACAGTCGGCGGACCGAGGCGGCGCCGTCGGCCATGGTCCGCTCGAAATGCGGGATGCCGCCGACCACGTCGACGCCGAGGTCGAGCGCACGCAGCAGGTTCTTCTCCGCGGTGGCGGAGCGGAACAGCCCGTCCTGCGGGAAGGCCACCAGCTGCAGGTCGAGATAGGGTGCGACCCGGCGCTTGACCTCGAGCAGCGCCTCGACCGCCAGCAGCCGGTCGTCGCAGACATCGACATGGCTGCGGATCGCCAGCAGCCCCTGCGCCACCGCCAGGTCGCAATAGACCAGCGCCCGGGCAATCACCGCCTCCTGCGTCAGCTGCGGCTTCAGCTCGCCCCACAGCCCGATGCCTTCGAGCAGCGTGCCGGACCGGTTCAGCCGCGGCAGGCCGAGCGACAGCGTGGCGTCGAGATGGAAATGGGAATCGACGAAGGGCGGCGTCACCAGCCGGCCGCCGGCGTCGATCTCGTCATCCGCCTCCGCCGCCAGGTGCGGCTCGACCGCGACGATGCGGCCATCCTTGACGCCGATGTCGATGCCGGTGCGGCCGTCCGGCAGGTTGGCGTTGCGCAGGACGAGATCCATGGCAGGTCTGGCTTTCCCGAATTTCAGTGAGAGAACGGCGCGGCCGACGATAGCATGCGGCCAGTGCATGGAAAGACGGGAGAGCACCCATGTTCCACACGACATGGGGCGAGATCCGCCGGGCCCGGCCCGATGAGGCGGAGGTGATCCGGAGCCTGGTCCGGCGCGCCTATGCGAAATGGATCATCAGCGTCGGCGTCGAGCCGAAGCCGATGCGGGCCGACTATGTCCGCGCCCTGGCCGAGCACGAGATCTGGGCGATCGACGGCATCCATGGCTGCATCGCCCTGATCGAGCTGAGGCCCGAGCCCGACCATCTGCTGATCGTCAATGTCGCGGTCGATCCCGGCCATCAGGGCCGCGGCCTCGGCCGCCGGCTGCTGGATTTCGCCGAGCGTGAGGCGCGGCGCCGCAGCATCACCGAGCTGCGGCTCTACACCAACATCCGGATGTCGGAGAACCGCGCCCTCTATGCGTCCCGCGGCTATCGCGAGACGCATCAGGAGCAGCGGGGCGAGCACACCATCGTGCACATGGCGAAACCCATCCCCGCCGCCTGAAAGGCCGCAGATCGGCGCGCCTACAGCACGAAGTCGGCGGTCACCAGGAGTGCACCGCCGGTCAGCGTGATATGGAAGTCGCTGACCTTGTCGCCATTGACGTCGCCGGCGATGGTGGTGACGCCGCCGCTGACGCCATAACGCAGTTGGCCCGCCACGCCGGTAAAATCGACCGTGCCGATGAAGCTGAACGCCTGGTCGCCAGCGACGCCGGTGTTGGCGTCGATCGCCGACAGGTCGATCCGGTCGGCCTGGGCGGGGCTGAAGTCGGTGATCACGTCGGCATTGGCCCCGACTACGCTGTCGCCGAGGGCGGTGAACCGGAACTGATCGGCCCCGGCGCCGCCGGTGAGCGTATCCTTGCCCGCCCCGCCGACGAGGACGTCGCTGCCGTTCCAGCCCTCCAGCGTGTTGGCCCCGGCATTCCCGGTGAGGGTGTCATTGCCCTGGCTGCCGGAGAGGTTTTCGATTCCGATCAGGGTGTCGCCCTGGGCGTCGCCGCCGACACCGGTGCCGCCGGCGAGGCTGACCGAGATCCCGCCGAAGCCGTCGGCATAGCTGGCGGTATCGGTGCCGGCGCCGCCGTCCAGCACGTCGGCCCCCGCCCAGCCAATGAGGACGTCGTTGCCGTTCCAGCCCTGCAGCGTGTTGGTCCCGGCACCCCCCATGAGGCGGTCATTGCCCTGGCTGCCGGAGAGATTCTCGATCCCGGTCAGGGTATCGCCCTGGGCGTCGCCGCCGACGCCGGTGCCGCCGGCGAGGCTGACCGAGACCCCGACCGCGCTGTCGTAGTAGCTGGCCGTGTCGGTGCCGGCACCGCCGTCCAGCGCGTCGGCCCCAGCCCCGCCGCGGAGCACGTCGTTGCCGTTCCAGCCTTGAAGCGTATTGGCTCCGGTGTTCCCGGCGAGGGTGTCGTTGCCCTGGCTGCCGGAGAGGCTCTCGATCCCGATCAGGGTGTCGCCCTGGGCGTCGCCGCCGACACCGGTGCCGGTGGCGAGGCTGACCGTGATTCCGACCGCGCTGTCATAGTAGCTGGCGGTGTCGGTGCCGGCGCCGCCGTCCATCACGTCCGCCCCTGCCCCACCGCGGAGCACGTCGTTGCCGGACCAGCCCTGCAGCGTGTTGGCCCCGGCATTCCCGGTGAGGCTGTCATTGCCCTGGCTGCCGGAGAGGTTCTCGATCCCGGCCAGGGTGTCGCCCTGGGCGTCGCCGCCGCTGCCGATGCCGGTGGTGAGGCTGACCGTGACCCCGACCGCGCTGTCATAGTAGCTGACCGTGTCGGTGCCGGCGCCGCCGTCCATCCCATCGGCCCCCGCCCCGCCGCGGAGCACGTCGTTGCCGTCCAGGCCCTGCAGCGCGTTGGCCCCGGTATTTCCGACGAGGGTGTCGTTGCCCAGGCTGCCGATGAGGTTCTCGACCCCGATCAGTGTGTCGCCCGCGGCGTCGCCGCCGCTGCCGATGCCGGCGGCCAGGTTGACCGTGACCGCGGCCGCGCTGTCCGAGTAGCTGGCGGTGTCGGTGCCGGCGCCGCCGTCCAGCTTGTCGGCCCCGGTCCCGCCGCGGAGCACGTCGTCGCCGTCCATGCCGTTGAGCGTGTCGTTGCCGGCCATTCCGGTGAGCGTATCGGCACCGCCATAGCCGGACAGCACATTAGCCACGGCCGAGCCGGTCAGGACGTCGCCGAAGCCGTCGGTGCCGGCGATGTTCTCGATGTCGGCGCCGATCACATCGCCCTGGGCGTCGCCGCCGGACGCCGTCAGGGTCGTCAGGTTGACCGTCACCCCGGCCGGGCCGTCATAGCTGATGGTGTCGATGCCGGCTCCGCCGAGCAGCTGATCTGCCCCGGCTCCGCCGGTGAGGAGATCGTTCCCGTCGCCGCCGCTGAGCGTGTCATTCCCGTCCAGGCCGACCAGCACGTCGGCGCCGACCAGGCCGGTCAGCACATTGGCCGCAGCGGAGCCGGTCAGGACATCGTCGAAGCCGGTGCCGCGGACGTTCTCGATGTCATTGCCGATGATGTCGCCCTCGGCCTCGCCGCCCGCGGCGGTGAGGCCGGTCAGGTCGATGGTCACCCCGGCCGCGCCGCCATAGGCGATCGTGTCGCTGCCGGCACCGCCGATCAGCGTGTCCACCCCGGCGCCGCCCTGGAGCACATCGTTGCCGGCGCCGCCGTCGAGCTGGTCGTCGCCGTCCAGGCCGTTGAGCGTGTCGTTGCCGCCGAGGCCGAACAGGAGGTTGCCCTGGACCGACCCGGTCAGGACGTCGTCGAACCCGTTGGTGCCCTGGATGTTCTCGATGTCGCTGCCGATGACGTCGTCCTGGGCGTCGCCGCCGATGCCGGCCCCGCCGATCGTCACCGTCACCCCGGCCGGGCCGTTGTAGACGATGGTGTCGACGCCGGCACCGCCGTTCAGCGTGTCGGCGCCGGCGCCGCCTTCGAGCGTATCGTTGCCGCTGGCGCCGTTCAGGCTGCTGACCCCGCCATGGAGCACGTCGTTCCCGGCCCCGCCGAAGAGGAAATCGTTGCCGGCACCGCCGTCGATGTTGTCGTCGCCGTCCCGGCCGTCGATCGTGTCGCCGCCGCCCTGGCCCAGCATGGTGTTGGCCCCGGCCGATCCGGTCAGGGTATCGGCAAAGCCGTTCGAGCCCTCGACGTCCTCGATGTTCGAACCGATCACATCGCCCTGCGCCTCGCCGCCGGATGCCGTCAGCGCCCACAGGTCGACCGTCACGCCGGCCGTGCTGGCGAAGTAGACGATCCGGTCCGTGCCGGCGCCGCCGTTCAGCGTGTCCGCGCCGGCACCGCCCTGGAGGATATCGTTCCCGTCACCGCCGATCAGGCTGTCCGTGCCATCGCCAGCGGTCAGGGTGTCGTCGCCGGCACCGCCGTCGAGCGTGTCGTTGCCCTGGCCCGCGACATTCCCCGCGGTCAGCGTGTCGTTGCCGTCGAGGCCGAAGAGGATGTTGTTGCCGGCCCCGCCGGCCAGCCGGTTGGCGGCGGCCGAGCCGGTCAGCGAGTCGTCGAAATCCGATCCGTCGATGTTCTCCACATCGGCGCCGACCGCGTCACCCTGGGCGTCGCCGCCGCTGCCCGTGCCGCCGATCGTGACCGTCACCCCGGCAGCGCTGTCGCGGTAGTCGGCGGTGTCGACCCCGGCCCCGCCGTTCAGGAAGTCGGCCCCGACTCCGCCGACAAGCCGGTCGTTCCCGTCGCCGCCGTTCAGGGTGTCCCGGCCCCCGAGACTGGTGAGCGTGTCGTTCCCGCCGAGGCCGTTGATCGTGTCGTTGTTCGCCGTGCCATCGAGGAAATCGATGAACTCGGTGCCGTCGATGACCGCCATGATGAATCCCTGATCGGAAAACGAGAATTTTCTGGCCCAATCCTGCCGGAAAAGGATGCTAATGACGGTTCGTTTTGCAGTTATTTTATTGCGCGACTTTCTCCCCGGCCGGCCCCCGGAGGCTAGCCGCCGATCGCGCCGCTGAGCAGCGCCATGGCGACCGCCTCGGCGCGGCTGCCGGCGCCCAGCTTGCGCATGGCCGAGGCGACATATTCGTTGACCGTGTACACCGACAGGGACAGCCGGCGCGCGGCCTCCTTGCTCGACGCGCCGCGGCTGATCCAGGTCAGGCAGTCGCATTCGCGCGGGGTCAGCAGCGATCGGGGCGCGGTGGGCGTCGGCAGCGCCTTGGCGGGCACCGATGTCCCGACCGCGGCGAGCCCCCGCTCGATCCGCAGCGCCCGGCTGAGATGCGGCCCGATCGCGCGCAGCATCCGGACCTGGTCGTCATCCCAGTCGGCCCGGCGCCCCGGCCTCCAGACCGACAGCATCGCCGAGAGGTCGCGCCGGTCGAAATCCACCCAGTACAAGCCGTGGTCCTTGCCCTGCGGCCGCATGAAGTCGTTGTAGAACTCCGTGCGCCGATACTCCGCGTCGGGGATCAGCGCCGAATGGGCGAAGGTCGCGCCGGGCTCCAGCCGCGGCAGCATCGGCAGCAGCGGCAGCAACTGGCGGTAATGCGCCTGGTAGCGTTCGACATAATCGGGGTCGGTCTCGGTCGCCATGGTCGCGGGGCACGACGCGGCCGGGCTGATCCGGCGCAGCACCACCGACTCCCCACCCAGCGCCGCGCCGAGCTGGCGCAGCACCGCAAACCAGTCCTCGTTGCCGATGCCGGCGTCGTAGATCTGGTCGATCAGCCCGAGGACCGAGTGGTCGTCCGCCCGGGCGAAGACAGACGGTACATCGACCGCCGGCCGAGCCGCCGACCCGCCGATGGAACGGCCTTGCATGATATCCCCTCTCTCTCGCACACTAGGCAAGGCCCGGCGCTGCACATGCCGTGCATAAGAGAATACTGGATCCGGCCGGGTTCTGTCGCGGTGATGCAGCGCACACCCGCGGATTCGTCCTAAAAACTCCTTCCAGGGTTCGGATGAGCCTTAGAACAGGCTGTCCAGCGGCCGCGGCCGCTCGACGGCGAATCCCTGGGCCTGGTCGATCCCCATCGCGCGCACCAGCGCCAGCGTCTCGTCATCCTCGACCTGCTCGGCGACCGTGACGGCGCCGAGGCGATGGCCGATCGCATTAATCGATTCGACGATGGCGCGATCGACCGCGCTGGTCGCGATCCGGCGGATGAAGCCGCCGTCGATCTTCAGCCCGTCGACCGCGAACTGCCGGAGATAGGCGAAGGAGCTGAGGCCGCTGCCGAAATCGTCGAGCATCACGGCACAGCCGGCGTCCCGCGCCTTGGCGACGAAGCGGCCGGCCGCCGCCAGGTTGTTGATCACCGCGGTCTCGGTGATCTCGATATGCAGGCGCCCGGGATGGAGGCCGGAGGCGGCCAGCTCCTCCTTCAGGAAGGGCCAGAGGAACGGGTCGTCCAGCGTGTTGGCCGAGAGGTTGATGCCGATCGAGAGATCAGGCGTGGCCCGCAACTGCGAGCCGTAGCCGTGCAGCGCGGCGCGGATCACCCAGCGGTCGATGTTGCCCATCAGGTCGTAACGTTCCGAGGCCGGGATGAACCCGGCCGGCTCGACCAGCTCGCCATTGTCGTCCTGCATCCGCAGCAGGATCTCGAAATGGCGCGCCCGCGGCGCCCCGGGCCGCAGATCGCGAATCTCTTGCGCGTACAGCCGGAACCGGTTGGCTTCGATCGCATCGCGGATGCCGGCCGCGACCTGGATCTCGCGGTGATGGCGCTGCGCCGCGCTGCCGTCGCCACCATAGACCGAGACCCGGCTGCGGCCGGCCGTCTTGGCGGTGTAGCAGGCGACATCCGCCTGGCTCAGCAGCTCGTCCGCTCCGGTTCCGTCCGCGGCCACCGTGGTCAGCCCGACGCTGGCGCCGATGTGATAGGCCTTGTCGTCCCAGGTGAAGCGCAGCTCGGCCACGGCACGGACGACCTGCCGGGCAATGGTGACGCCGTCGCCGATGGCACAGTCGCGCAGCAGCATGGCGAACTCGTCGCCGCCGAGCCGGGCGACCAGGTCGTCGTCGCGGCCGCGGCGGCGCAGCAGGTTGGCGACCTCGCGCAGCAGCGCGTCGCCGGCGGCGTGGCCGGCGCCGTCATTGACGATCTTGAAGCGGTCGAGATCCATGAAACACAGCACATGCTCGCGCCCGCCGCGCTGCACCTGCTCGCAGGCCTCGCGCAACGCCCGCTCGAAGGCCGGACGGTTGGGCAGGCCGGTCAGGCTGTCATGGCCGGCGGAATAGGCCAGCGCCTGCTGCAGCGTGCGGTCGCGGGTGATGTCCTGGAACACCAGCACCGCGCCGATGACTTCGCCCGAGGGGGTGCGCAGCGGCGCGGCCGAATCCCGGACGTTCCGCCGCTCGCCGCCCCGCGCCAGCAGCACGACATCGTCGTCGAGATGGTAGGACTGCATCCGCTCGAGGCAGGTTTCCACGGGGTCGGGAACGGCGCCGCCGGCCTCGTCGATCAGGCGGAAGACCTGTCGCAGGGGCTGCCCCATCGCCTCTTCCGCCGACCATCCGGTCATCTGCTCGGCGGCCGGGTTCATGAAGGTGACCCGGGCCTGGGCATCGGTCGAGATCACGGCGTCGCCGATCGAGTGCAGGGTAACCCGCAGCCGTTCCTTCTCCTCGAACAGCGCCTGCGCCAGGTCGACATGGTCGGTGATGTCCCAGTTCATCCCGACCGCGCTGCGCGGGTGGCCATCGGGATGCCGGATCACCCGGGCCAGCGACCGGATGTGGCGGATCATGCCCGACCGCTGCCGCCGGATCCGGAAATCCATGCTGAACAGCGAGGTGCGCTCGACCGCCTCCTCATAGCCGCGCATCACCCGCGGCACGTCGTCCGGATGGATGAAGCCGAGCCAGGTCTGCAGCGTCCCGTCATACGCGCCCGGCGACAGCTCGTAGAGCACGTGCATCTGGTCGTCCCAGCTGTGGCGATCGGTCGCGAAATCGATCTCGAAGGTGCCGGCGCCCGCCCCCTCGATCGCCAGTTGCAGGCGCTGGTTCAACGCGCGGATCGCGGTCTCGCCCCGCTTGCGCTCGGTGATATCGGTGTGCGTGCCGATGATCCGGCGCGCCCGGCCGTCCTCGTCGCGCTCGACCACCTTGCCGCGGTCGAGGATCCAGCGCCACGACCCGTCCTTGGCCCGCATGCGGTGCTCGAGCGTGAAGTCGGGCGACTGCCCGGCGAGGTGGTCGTTGATGATCGCCCAGCAACGCGGCAGGTCCCCCGGATGCACGCGGTCGGACCATTCGCCGACGGTGGCGCCGATCTCGTCCTCCGCATAGCCCAGCATCGCCTTCCACTGGCGCGAATAGAAGATGTGCCCGGTATCGATGTCCCAGTCCCAGATGCCGTCGCCGGCCCCGTCGAGGGCGAACTGCCAGCGCGCCTCGGCCTGCTTCTGCGGGCCGGTATCGATGACCTGGAGAATGTAGCGGAACGGCGAATGTTCTTCCGCATCCAGCAAAGAGACGCTGACCAGCCCGTGCAGGATGCTGCCGTCCTTGCGGCGATAGCGACGCTCGACCCGATAGCCGTCGATCTCGCCGCGCTGAAGGCATCGAGGCGACGGTGAACGTCGTCCCGCTCCTCCGGATGGATGACGTCGTCGACACCCAGGCTCGCGCATTCGTCCCGGCTGTAGCCGATCAGCGCGCAGAAGGCGGGGTTGGTGTAGAGCCAGCGCCCCTCCTGATCGAGCAGCACCATGCCGATTGCCGCCTGGTCAATGATCCGGCGCAGCAGGTCCGCGCTGCCGGGAAGGACGGGCGGGCTCCGGTGCCCGGGGCTCCGTCCTGTAGAATCGTTCATGACGTCAATGCTCGCCGACGAGGGCACTCGCAATAGCCACGGCCTCAGGATAATCCGTTATGCCGGGTGACGGAAATCCGGAGCGGATGATGATGGATGTGACGATGCGAGCGGCCGAAGCGGCCGACCTGCCTGCGATCCTGCGGCTGCTGGCGGACGACCCGCTGGGCAAGACCCGCGAGGCCGAGGTCGAGGCGCCCTACCAGGCCGCCTTCGCCGCGATCGCCGCCGACCCGAACCACGAGGTGGTGGTGGCGGAGCTGGACGGCCGGGTGGTCGGCTGCTTCCAGCTCAGCTTCATTCCCGGCCTGTCGCGGCGTGGCGCCTGGCGGGCGCAGATCGAATCCGTGCGCATCGAGTCGGCGCTGCGCGGCCAGGGCGCGGGCCAGGCGATGATGCAATGGGCGATCGCCCGGGCGCGGGCACGCGGCTGCGCCCTGGTCCAGCTGACCACCGACAAGCGCCGGCCCGACGCCCACCGCTTCTACGCCCGGCTCGGCTTCGTCGCCAGCCATGAGGGCATGAAGCTGGAGCTGTAGGTCAGGGCTGCGGCATGCCCTGGGCGGCCGCGCCTTGCTGATAGGCGGCCTGAAACGCTTGCAGCTCCGACAGGTCGATATCGGCCACCGCCCAGAATTCCAGCCCCGACCGCACCCAGTGCAGCAGGCGGTACCCCTCCTCCGTCTCTGCCGTCACTGCGGCGTCCGCGGCGTCCGGGTTCGGCCAGACGAACAGGTTGACGATGTGTCCGCCGCCATGCCGGTAGACCAGCGCCGCCACCACCCGGCGGTCGAGATAGTCGAGCCGCCCGCCCACCAGCGGAAAGCCCTGCGCCGCGAGATCGACCACCGGCGGGGCCGCATCGATCTTGCCGACGAACCAAGGCTTGACCGTGTGCCGGTCGGAGGACGGCACGTCGACCAGATGCTCGGCCAGCAGCGACCGCACATGGCTGTCGACCAGCTGCCGGGCAAGGTCGTCGCCGCCGCGCGGCAGCACCAGCAGCAGCATCAGCGCCATGGCCAGCGCCGCCGCGCCGGCCCCGCCCCAGCGCCAATCGCCCAGGAAACGCCGCCACCAGGGAACCGAAGGAGGCTGCAGCGCCGCTTCGAGCTTCCGGCGCAGCGCATCGGGAGCGCGGTCGCGCAGCTCCGGGCGGCGCAACGCCATCCGGATCGTCTGCTGCCGCCGGTATTCCGCGGCGCAGGCCGGGCACTCCTTCAGATGCGCCTCGAAGGCCAGGGCGCCGACGACATCGAGCTCGCCGTCCAGCATGCCGTGCAGCAGGACCGATTTGTCGGGGCAGCTCATCGCGCCTCCTCCGCCTGGCGGGCCAGCCAGGCGCGCTTGATCAGCAGCCGGGCCCGGGCCAGCCGCGACATCACCGTGCCGATCGGGACCTCCGTGATCTCGGCGATCTGCTGATAGGTCAGGTCGTTCATCTCGCGCAGCACCAGGACCTCGCGGAACGGCTCCGGCAGCGCCTCGACCAGGGCGCGGACCACCGCCGCCTCGTCGATCCGGATCAGTGTCGCCTCCGGGTCTTCCGGCGCCTGGCCCCAGGGATCGGCCGTGGCCTCGGCGATCGCGTCGTCGGGATCCGGCAGCGGCTCGCCCTGCTGCGCCCGCCGCGCCCGCAGCCAGGCGTAGAAGCAGTTGCGCAGGATCGCCAGCAGCCAGGGCCGCGGGTCGCCGCCGCCGAAGCCGTCGAAATAGCGCAGCGCCCGGGCGAAGGCCTCCTGCACCAGATCGTCGGCATCCGTCGGGCTGCGGGTCAGGTAGCGGGCCAGCGTGTAGGCGTCGTCCAGGCAGGGCAGGACCGTGTCCCGGAACCGCTTCGCCGCATCCGTCCCGCGCATCGGCCCTTCCCCGGCGGGGCAGGCCGCACCGCGCGGCCCGCCCCGGATCGCAGCATCCTCCCGCCCCGCCCTGGCGTCGAGCGGCCTGACAAGGCGAGGCCGGGTCACGGCGTCACGGTGATCCGGCCCGTCATATGCGGATGCAGGCCGCAGAAATAGGCGACGGTGCCCGGCGTCGACAGGGTCTGGCTGTAGCTGTCCCCGGTGTCGAGCGCCTTCGAGCGGAAGCTCTTGTCGACCGCCACCACCGTGTGCGGGATGTCGTCGCCATTGATCCAGGTCACCGTGGTGCCAGCGGGCACCGACAGCTCCGCCGGGGTGAAGGTGAAGTTGTCGATCCGGATTGTGACCGGCTGCGGCGCGGCCGCCCGGGCCGTGCCGGCGGCGAACAGCAGGAGAATGGCGGCCACGGCGAGGCGCCGCGGAAGCAATATCGGCATCATGGTCTTCCCAAGGCTGCGGGTCAGGACGCGCTGAGCGGCGAGTCGGTGATGGCGAGCGGCTTCGTGCCCTGCTGCACTGTGACCCGCGTGGTGCCGAGCAGGCTGCGCAGCCGGGCCGCCGGCACCGTCATCGGCCCCGGCGACGGCGCCGAACCGGGCGCCGGCTGCGGGAAGGCGGTCGACATCGCGGTGTGGAAGGTGACGTCGCCCTCGACCTTCTGCATCAGCTGGTGGATATGGCCGTTCAGCACCGTGACCGAGCCGAAGCGCTTGAGATAGGACAGGGCCTGGGCGGCGTCCTCCGTGCCCCAGCCCCAATCGGCGTAGACGGTCCATAGCGGGATATGGGCGAAGACCACGATCGGGGTGCTGGCCGACTTGCCGCGCAGGTCGTCCTCCAGCCATTCCAGCTGGTCGTGGCCGAGATTACCCAGGCCGCCAGCCTTGAGGTCGACGACATTGACCAGCCCGATGAAATGCACGCCGCCGGAATCGAAGCTGTACCAGCCGGCGCCCTGGCTGCCCCGGCCATAGCGGTCGCGATAGGCCTGGCCGGTGCCGTCGTCGAGCAGGTCGTGCTCGCCCGGGACATAGTGCACCGGCAGCCCGGCGCCGCCGATCACCTGGTCGGCGTCGTCGAACTCCTTCGGCTTCGACAGGTGGCTGATGTCGCCGGTGTGGATCAGGAAGTCCGGCTTCTGCGGCAGTGCACCGATCCGTGCCACCGCCTCCTGCAGCGTGCCGAGCGCGTTCGGGTTGGCCGGCTTGTCGAAGCCGACATGGCTGTCGCTGATCTGCAGGAAGGTGAAGCCGGAGGTCGGCGCGGCCATGGCCTCGCCGACCAGGCCAAGCGAGCGCGGCACGCCGCCGCTCAGCCCCCACAGCACGCCGGTACCGGCCCAGACCATGCAGTGCAGCGCGCCGCGCCGGCCGATGCCGCCGGGCTGTTCGCCATCGTTCATGACGGTGTCTCCTGTGCGGACGGGGTCGTCCGCTGGTGGAGATCGCGGGTCGGGCCGGTTTATTCCCGGGTCACGCGGAATTCGAGTTCGGCTAGGCTGCCCGCCGGGGGAATCGCCATGACCGCGCCCAGGCTCGTGCCGGAGCTCTATGTCTCGGACATCGACCGCAGCCGCCGCTTCTACACCGGCGTGCTGGGCTTCGCCGTGCTGTGCGACCGGCCGGAGGAGCGCTTCGCCTATCTGGTGCGCGAGGGCGCGGCGCTGATGCTGGAGCAGCCGGCCGATCCCGGCCGCACCTGGCTGACCGGCCCGCTGGAGCGACCCTATGGCCGCGGCATCAATTTCCAGATCGAGGTCGGGGATCTCGGCCCGCTCCACGCCGCGGCGCTGGCGGCGGAGGCGCCGCTGTTGCTGCCGCTGGAGGAACGCTGGTACCGCCGCGGTGACGGCCTGGTCGGCCAGCGCCAGTTCGTGGTGCAGGACCCGGACGGCTATCTGCTGCGCTTCTGCCAGGATCTCGGGTCACGGCCGGGAGAAGGCTGATGCTGTTCAAACGCCCGGTGCTGGACCGCATCGCCGCCGGAACGCCCTGGCCTTGACGCCTTGGACCCCCGCCCGCATGGTCGCGCCACTTCGGACGGAATCGGCAGGCCCGCCTTGGACGACGCCAGCAACGACCGATCGGCCGGGCTGACGCTGCGGCCGGCCACCGCCGCCGATGCCGGCACGCTGGCGGCGATCCATCGCCGGGCCCGCGAGTCGGCGGCGATCCCGAACCTGCACAGCCGCACCTCGATCCGCCGTTTCCTGCTGCGCACCGTCCAGCAGTCGCAGGTGATGATCGCCTGCCATGACGGCACGCCGGTTGGCTATGCCGCGCTCCACAATGGCTGGCTCGACCAGCTCTACATCCATCCCGAGCATCACCGCCGCGGCATCGGCACGGCGCTGCTGGCCTGGGCCCGGCACGAGAGCCGCGAGCTGCGCCTCTATTGCTTCGCCCACAACGCCCGCGCCCTCGCCTTCTACCAGGCGCATGGCGGCGTGATTCTCAGCGAGGGCGACGGTTCCGACAACGAGGAAGGGCTGCCCGACTTGCTCCTGGGTTTCCCCGAAACCTGAGGAGTTCCGGGCAAGCCCGTGATTCCCATGCTGAATCCGCATGCGGAACGACCTCAGGTTGCGCAATTCCGGGCTTGCGCACGCCACTAAACTGACACAATATCTGGGGCCCTGGTACGGGAAACCACCCACGGGTAGGGCCAGCCACAAGAATCGGGTCTGTGGCGATTCTCTCGCGGGCGGGACCGGATCGGGGCCGGAAAGCCGCAGGCTGCTGCGGCTCACGGAAACTAATAACCGCTTCTTCACTGGGTATTCACTGGTCTATCCACCGGGTTATCCACAGAGAGAGCAAATTTTCCAATTTCAATACTTGTTTTTGACTTATGATGAAGGTTCTTTGACTGATCTGTGGCGGCTTGCTGACGCGAGTCGCTGGACGAGTTCGGCGCGGGGATGCGATCCCCGTTGGGTATCAGGCGGGGGTCGCGGGCAGCGCGACGGATGAAGGAGGACCGGGGGCCATGCGGATCGAACGGCGTTTCACGGCCGATGGGCACGACGCCTATGAAGGGATCGAGTTCCGGTCAGCGACCAGCGAGATCCGCAATCCGGACGGCTCGGTGGTGTTCCGCCAGACCGACATCGAGGTGCCGGCGGAGTGGAGCCAGGTCGCGTCAGATATCCTGGCCCAGAAGTATTTCCGCAAGGCCGGCATCCCGGCCCGGCTGAAGCGCGTCCGCGAGAAGGGCGTGCCCGATTTCCTGTGGCGCAGCGTCCCCGACGACAAGGCCCTGGCCGAGCTGCCCGAAGCCGAGCGCGTCGGCGCCGAGCGCAGCGCGACCCAGGTGTTCGACCGCCTGGCCGGCACCTGGGCCTATTGGGGCTGGAAGGGCGGGCTGTTCGATTCGGCCGCCGACGCCCGCGCCTATTTCGACGAGATGCGCTTCATGCTGGCGCAGCAGATGGCCGCGCCGAACAGCCCGCAATGGTTCAACACCGGCCTGCACTGGGCCTACGGCATCGACGGCCCGGCCCAGGGCCACTGGTATGTCGACGAGGCGACCGGCGAGCCGCGCCTGTCCGACAGCGCCTATGAGCGGCCGCAGCCGCATGCCTGCTTCATCCAGTCGGTCGCCGACGACCTGGTGAACGAGGGCGGCATCATGGACCTATGGGTCCGCGAGGCCCGCCTGTTCAAATACGGCTCCGGCACCGGCTCGAACTTCTCGAAGCTGCGCGGCGAGGGCGAGCGCCTGTCGGGCGGCGGCCGCTCCTCCGGCCTGATGAGCTTCCTCAAGATCGGCGACCGCGCCGCCGGCGCCATCAAGTCGGGCGGCACCACCCGCCGCGCCGCCAAGATGGTCACGGTCGACATCGACCATCCCGACATCGAGACCTATATCGACTGGAAGGTGGTCGAGGAGCAGAAGGTCGCGGCCCTGGTCGCCGGCTCGAAGCTGGCCCGCAAGCACCTGAACGAGGTGATGGAGGCCTGCCACGGCACCTCCGATGCCGAGACCGGCGACCGCTTCGACCCGAAGCAGAACAAGGCGCTGAAGCGCGCCGTCATCGGCGCCCGCAAGGCGATGCTGCCGGAGAACTACGTCCAGCGCGTCATCCACTTCGCGCGCCAGGGCTACACCGGCATCGAGTTCCGGGTCTACGACACCGACTGGGATTCGGACGCCTACCTGACCGTGTCCGGCCAGAACTCGAACAACTCGGTCCGCCTGACCAACACCTTCCTCGAGGCGGTGCAGCAGGACGGCGAGTGGCAGCTGATCCGCCGCATCGACGGCAAGGTGTCGAAGACGCTGAAGGCCCGCGACCTGTGGGAGAAGATCGGCCACGCCGCCTGGGCCTCGGCCGATCCGGGGCTGCAGTTCGACACCACCATCAACGAGTGGCACACCTGCCCGGAATCGGGGCGGATCAACGCCTCGAACCCGTGCTCGGAATACATGTTCCTGGACGACACGGCCTGCAACCTGGCGTCCCTGAACCTGATGACCTTCCGCCGGGCGGACGGGTCCTTCGACGTGCCGGCCTTCGAGCATGGCTGCCGGCTGTGGACCATCACCCTCGAGATCGCGGTGATGATGGCGCAGTTCCCGAGCCGCGAGATCGCGCGCCTGTCCTACGAGTTCCGCACCCTCGGCCTGGGCTACGCCAATATCGGCGGCCTGCTGATGGCGTCCGGCATCTCCTATGACAGCGTCGACGGCCGCGAGCTCTGCGGCGCCATCACCGCGCTGATGACCGGCGTCGCCTACGCCACCTCGGCCGAGATGGCCAAGGCGGTCGGCCCCTTCCCCGGCTACGCCAAGAACTCGGCCGCGATGCTGCGGGTGATCCGCAACCATCGCCGCGCCGCCTATGGCGAGGCCGACGGCTATGAGGGCCTGTCGATCGCCCCGGTGCCGCTGGAGGCCGATGCCTGCCCGGACCAGGAGTTGGTCGCCGCCGCCCGCCGCGCCTGGGACCGCGCGCTCGGCCTTGGCGAGGCGCATGGCTACCGCAACGCCCAGGCGACGGTGATCGCGCCGACCGGCACGATCGGCCTGGTGATGGATTGCGACACCACCGGCATCGAGCCCGACTTCGCCCTGGTGAAGTTCAAGAAGCTGGCCGGCGGCGGCTACTTCAAGATCATCAACCGGGTGGTGCCGGAGGCGCTGCGCGTCCTCGGCTACGATGACGCTCAGATCGACGCCATCATCCGCTACGCCGTCGGCCACGGCACGCTGGAGACCTCGCCGGCGATCGGCTGGGCCGCGCTGAAGGCCAAGGGCTTCACCCAGGCGGCGATCGACGCGGTCGAGCTCGGGCTGAAATCGGCCTTCGACATCAAGTTCGTGTTCAACCGCTACAGCCTCGGCGACGATTTCCTGACCGGGACGCTGAAGGTGCCGGCGGCGGCGCTGGACGACGTCACCTTCGACCTGCTGGCCTTCCTCGGCTTCTCCAGGGCCGAGATCGAGGCGGCAAACACCTGGTGCTGCGGCGCCATGACGCTCGAAGGGGCGCCGGAGCTGAAGGACGAGCACCTGCCGGTGTTCGACTGCGCCAACCCCTGCGGCCGCATCGGCAAGCGCTTCCTGTCGGTCGAGAGCCACATCCGCATGATGGCGGCGGCGCAGCCCTTCATCTCGGGCGCGATCTCCAAGACCATCAACATGCCGAATGCGGCGACGGTCGAGGACTGCAAGGACGCCTACCTGCTGTCCTGGCAGCTCTGCCTCAAGGCCAACGCGCTCTACCGCGACGGCTCGAAGCTGAGCCAGCCGCTCAACGCCTCGCTGCTCGACGACGACGCCGAGGACGAGGAGGAGAGCCTGGTCGAGCGCATCATCGAGGCGCCGGCCGGCGCCCGCGCGCCGATGGTGGCGGAGCGGATCGTCGAACGGGTGATCGAGCGGATCGTCGACAAGACCGGCGTCCGCGGAAAGCTGCCGCACCGCCGCAAGGGCTACACCCAGAAGGCGATCGTCGGCGGCCACAAGGTCTATCTCCGCACCGGCGAGTACGATGACGGCAAGCTGGGCGAGATCTTCATCGACATGCACAAGGAAGGCGCCGCCTTCCGCAGCCTGATGAACAATTTCGCCATCGCCGTCTCGATCGGGCTGCAATACGGCGTGCCGCTGGAGGAGTTCGTCGAGGCCTTCACCTTCACCCGGTTCGAGCCCTCGGGCCCGGTGCAGGGCAACGACGCCATCAAGATGGCGACCTCGATCATCGACTACATCTTCCGCGAGCTCGCGGTCTCCTATCTCGACCGCAGCGACCTGGCCCATGCCACGCCGGACGACCTGACACCGGACACGGTCGGCAAGGGCGTGACCAGCGACGACGGCAAGACCCCGGCCGTGGCCTCGGCGCCGATCCGCAAGGTGGCATCGACCGGCTTCGTCCGCGGCAATTTCCGGGTGTTCGAGGGCGGCAACGTCCGCGACGTCGCGGTCGCCCGGGTGGCCGAGATGCAGGAGCTGGTGAGCGGCGTGGCGACGGCGCTGCACACCGAAGGCGCCACCGCCTTGGCGCCGGAGCCGGTCCAGCTGCGCAGCGCGGCGCTGAACGGCACGGCGGATCTCCGCCTGGCCAAGATCCGCGAGGCGCGGGCCAAGGGCTATGAGGGCGACCCCTGCCCCGAATGCCAGAACATGACCCTGGTGCGGAATGGCACCTGCCTTAAGTGCGAGACCTGCGGCGGGACCACCGGCTGCAGCTGAGGCCCGGAGGGGCGATTAGGAAGCGAGAAGAAAAAGGTGCCCGGGCGCGAGCCCGGGCACCGGTGCTTAACAACCAAGGAGACTAGAAAGAATGGCGACCAATCCGCCGAAAGGTGACGGTCACCGAAACGGAATGGTTCGTGATCGTTCGCAGACGTTCAACCCCAAGACCGAGCAATGGGTGAAGCGCGATAGCGACACCGGCCGGTTCATGGATGTGAAGCAGGATGGGGCACCGTTTAAGGGCGTGCGGAAAGAACCTTCTGGCAGAAAATAGGAGCCAGTGCACGCACGAACTCTTTAGCGCAAAGAATTCGAGGCCCAAAAAAACCGAAGCCGGACTTGCAGGCCCGGCTTCGGCTACCGCGTTAAGCCGAAGCCAACGCGGGACGAAGAGGTCGAATCCCTCTCCTGTCTAGCAAACACAGGTTAACGGGATTTCGGCAGCTGAGTCGAGATAACTTTGGCATCTTGGCATGCAAAGGAAATCTCATGCCGATCTTGACAAGGTACCGTTGCCTGAATTGCGGAAAGCGATTCGAGACGGAAGTTCTGACTCGCGATGAGCTGCGGGAGGTTGAGAGGCGCGACCAGCGGCATCGCTACGGGTGTGTTCATTGCCCGAATTGCTTCCGGACCGACATCGAAAGGGGCTGGTAGCCCCAGTCGGCCACCTTTGTGAAGGCTACCCCGCCGAATGGCGGGGTGGTCCTTAGATCGAAATCTTCGCATTGGCTTTCTGGCCTGGGCGGCGTTCCGCGACCGCGCCACCAATGCTGGACCATGGCCAGGAGAAAACCTAGCCCGGCTTCCGCCACTCCATCACATAGCAATACGGCGCGCGGCGATACTGCTCCGCCTTGTCCGGATCGGCGCCGGTCACCGGCTCCGGCTCGGCAAAGACGCTGAGGATCAGGCCCTGGGCGAGGAACGCCGCCATGTACCGGCCCAGCGGCCGGTGCCAGTTGTGGATGCGGATGCCGCGCCAGTCGGCCCAGTACATCCGCTCCTCGAGGTAGCGGTCGACCGGGAAATGCAACGGCCGGCCGGCTTCGTCGCGCACCCAATGGGCCCGCTCGCCGGCGGCGGTGGCGAAGCTGGCCAGATTGGCGATCAGCAGCGTGCCGCCCGGGCGCAGCACCCGCGCCATCTCCGCGGCGGCGGCGTCGAGATCCGGGATGTCGATCAGGCTGAGATAGCTGACCACCAGGTCGAAGGCGCTGGAGTCGAACGGCAGTTGCTCGGCCCGGCCCTCGCGGTAGTCGCCCTCCGGGTCCAGCGCGCGGGCCCGGCGCAGCAGCGCCTCGGTCGGGTCGATGCCGACCGGCCGGATACCGTGGCCGCGCAGTATCCGGCAGAACCGGCCCTCGCCGCAGCCGACGTCCAGCGCCATGGCGAAGCCGTGCCCGGCGACCCGCCCCGTCATCGCCGGGTCGAGCACGAAGCGCCGCGTGAAGTCGCCGTGCTCGCCCTTATCGGCGATCCAGGCGTCCGCCGATTCCGTCCAGCCATTGGCCATGTCGGAGCCCTCCCCTCGCGCGCCACGATGCTCACAAACCCCCGAGCATAGCTCTCGTTGCCTCGCGCACGAGACTTTTCGAAATCTCCAATCCGTCATCCCCGCGAAAGCGGGGATCTCGCAACGCTTTCATCGGAAAGAGATTCCCGCTTTCGCGGGAATGACGGGCAAAGGGATAGGCCGGTGTTCCGAAAAAATCGCAAGCGGGAAAGGCCACGCCTTTCCCAGGCGCGTCAGCCGGGAGGACGATCACATCCGCGCGATGATCTCGACCTCCGGCGGGCGGGTGCTGCCGGGAGAGACCACGACCTGGTCGCCGATGCGCCGGAAGGTCAGGGTGACCTGCCGCTCGCCGACCGGCAGCGCCTCGACCGTCAGGGTCTCGATGCCGTTCGGCAGGCGCGGGCGGTCGATGCGGATGCGGTTGCGGGCGCCGTCGATCTTGAGGCCGAGGCAGGCCTGCAAGGTCATGAACACCGCGCCGGAGGCCCAGGCCTGCGGCAGGCAGGCCACCGGATAGGCGATCGGCCCCTCGCCGCGGACCCGCGGGAAGCCGCAGAACAGCTCCGGCAGCCGCATGTCGAAATGCACCGCCGTCTCGAACAGGCCGCTGAGCAGCCGCACCACGCCGGCGCGCTCGCCGTAGCGCGACAGGCCGGCGGCGCAGAGCGCCCCGTCATGCGGCCAGACCGAACCGTTGTGATAGGACATCGGGTTGAAGTTGGCCTCGCCGCGGGCCAGGGTGCGGACGCCCCAGCCCGAGTCGAACGGCGTGTCGAGCAGCTGCCGCGCCACCCGCGCCGCGCGGTCCGCCGACGGCAGGCCGCAATAGAGCAGATGGCCGGCATTGGAGGCGCGGACGCGGCAGGGCTGGCCGTGGCCGTCCAGCGCCAGGGCATAGAAGCCCAGATCCTCCATCCAGAACCGCTCTTCGACCGCGACGCGCAGCGCCTCGGCCCGCACCCACCATCGCGTCGCATCGTCGTCCAGCCCGCGCTGGGCCGCCAGGTCGCCCATGGTGCGGAAGGCGGCGAAGGCGTAGCCCTGCACCTCGACCAGCGCGATCGGCCCGTCCGGGAAGCGTCCATCGGCATGGAAGACGGAATCGTAGCTGTCCTTCCAGCCCTGGTTCGACAGCCCCTTCTCCGAACTGCGGGCATAGTCGAGGAAACCGCCGGGGTTGCCGTCGGCCACCCGCTCGACCCAGCCGATGGCGCGCAGCAGCGCCGGCCACAGCTCGTCGATCAGCGCCGTGTCGCCGGTGCGGCTGGCATAGGCACCGGCCAGCATGACGAAGAGCGGCGTGGTGTCGACCCCGCCGTAATATTCGGCGAAGGGCAGCTCGCCGAGCGCGACCATCTCGCCCCGCCGCGCCTCATGCATGATCTTGCCGGGCTGGGCGTCCTTGAAGGCGGAGGCCTCGAGCGCCTGGCGCGAGGCGAGGAAGCGCAGCACGCCCCGCGCCAGCGCCGGGCTCAGCCACAACGTCTGCAGCGCGGTGATGATGGCGTCGCGGCCGAAGGTGGTCGAGAACCAGGGGATGCCGGCATAGGGGTAGGGCCCGGTCGGCAGCTCGGTGACCAAGAGCGACAGGTCGGCCCTCGACTTCTCGATCCAGTCGTTGAACAGCCGGCCGGAGCTGCGCAGCACCGTGCCGTAGCGCGACAGGGTCCGCATCCGCCGCTTGGCCTGGGCGCAGGCGTGGCGGAACCGGGCCCGGCCCGGCGCCTCCGGCGCCTCCTCGGCTCCAACCTCGACAAAGAGGTCGAGGGCGCCGTGGCCCGGCAGGCGGAACAGGAACTCCGCGGTGTCGCGGTCGAGCCGCTGCGGCGTCTCCGAGAACCGGATCACCGCCTGGCGCGCGACCTTGTCCAGCCCGGTGTAGCGCAACACAGCCGAGTCGCCGCGCACCTCCGGCTCGGCCGCCCGGCCACGATGCAGCCGCGAGGCGCCGCGCACCTCGAACATGTCGTGGAAATCCGCGCCGAAGCGGATCGCGAGCGGCACCCGGACTTCGGCCTGGCCGAAATTCTCGACCCGGAGCTGCTCGTACAGCCGGTCGTTCCACAGCAGCCGCGACCGCTGCAGGTGAATCGCGCCGTTCGGCAGCCCCTCGTCGCCCAGCGGCGATGGCGTCCGGTTGGTCGAATGGCTGGTGAAGACGGCGTTGTCCTGGCTCAGCCCGGCGCCGAGCAGGGACGGCAGTTCGCCTCCGAGCAGGACGACAAAGCGGGACAGGATGCGGGTGTCGTTGTGGAACAGCCCGTCATCGTCGCCGGCGATGTTGCCGAGCGCATCGGCGACCAGGAAGGTGTCGCCATGCTTCAGCGCGAACATGCGCAGCGGCACGCGCCGGGCCGAGGCATCGGGCGGCGGCGCCGGATCCGGAACGGGCTCTTCCGGAACGAGCTCGGGCCGGCTCACTCGGCGGCCAGCAGGGCTGGGGCCACGCCGTCGCCGGCCAGGCGGCCATACAGCTCGAGATAGCGTTCGGCCATCACCCGGCTGGAGAAGCGGCGCTCGAAGGTCCCGCGGATCTCGCCGCGGTCCAGCTCCGGCAGGCGCCCGACCGCCGCCACCGCCTCCTCCATCGACCGGACGATGAAGCCGCTCAAGCCATGGTCGATCACCTCCGGCACCGAGCCGCGGCCCCAGGCGATCACCGGCGTGCCGCAGGCCATCGCCTCGATCATCACCAGGCCGAAGGGCTCGGGCCAGTCGATCGGGAAGATCAGCCCGGCGGCATTGCCGAGGAACTCGGCCTTGGCGTCGTCGCCGATCTCGCCGATGAACTCGACCAGCGGGTCGGTCAGCAGCGGCTCGATCGCCTCCTTGAAATAGATCCGGTCGGCATCGTCGACCTTGGCGGCAATGCGCAGCCGGCGGCCCGACCGGCGGGCGATCTCGATCGCCCGGTCCGGCCGCTTCTCCGGCGAGATCCGGCCGAGGAAGGCGAGGTAGTCGCCCGTCGGCGCGGGCGTCGGGTGGAACAGCTCCTCCGCCAGGCCGTGGTGGACCGTCGCCGCCCAGTTGGCGTCGGCCAGCGGCAGGCGCTGGGAGTCGGAGATCGAGACCAGCGGATAGTCCGGAAAGCGGCGATAGGCCTCCGGCAGGTCCTTCAGGTCCAGCCGGCCGTGCAGGGTGGTCACGGTGCGATGGGCGATCGCCTCGAACAGCGGGAAATGGATCAGGTCGACATGGAAATGGATGATGTCGAACTCGTCTGCCCGCTGCCGCAGCTCGTGCAGCATCGACAGATGCGCGGCGTAGTCGGATTTGAGCGGGCTGGGGTCGAGGCGGAAGGCCTGGTCGCGCACCGGCACCAGCGTGGCCCGCGTGTGGGCGTCGGCGCTGGAGAACAGCGTCACGTCATGGCCGAGGTCGACGAGCGCATCGGACAGATGGGCGACGATCCGCTCCGTGCCGCCATACAGCCGGGGCGGCACCGCTTCGTAAAGGGGAGCGATCTGGGCGATCTTCATCATCGAACCTGCGGCTACGACTGCGGACCGGCGTCTGCCCCGACGGGATGCACGGCACGCCGGAGTGCCGCGGAGGCCGGCGCCGGCTTGCGCACCGTGCCCACGCGATCGGGCGGATAGGCCTGGCGCAGCGCCTCGGAGACGAAGGTGTTGACGAAATCGGCGGAGGCGTCCGGATGGGTCCGGCGGAACACGTCGAGCGCCTTCTCGCACGCGGCCCATTCATCCGCCCCGGCCTCGCGGCTGGAGCGATAGGCAGCGACAACTCTTGCGCTGGTGGATGATGCAGAACCGGTCATGCTGGTCCTTTCTCTTCCAGGGGCGGCCCCGTCACCGGGGCATGCTGATCGCGAGCGTCGCCGGGCGCCGCTTCGAACCCGAAGGTGCCCTGCCGTCCCGCTCGCATGGATGAGGTCGACGCGCTTTCCAACCGGTGTGGGGGCGATCTTGTTCCGAGGCTGCGATGAATTTCTCGCCAGGGCGGCCGCTGCCGAAAAATTCGCCAGGGCTGTCGGATCCCGTCGGCGCCATACGTCCTTGCATCAGAACCGGCATTTCCGGCCGGTCCGAGAGCTCAAACCCAGGAGGAACGCCGCCATGCTACCCGGTTCGCAAGCGATCAAGCCCTACCTGTTCTTCGACGGGCGCTGCGACGAAGCGCTCGAATTCTACACCCGCGCCCTCGGCGCCAAGGTCGAGCAGGTGTTCCGCTTCAAGGACGCGCCGCCACCGCCGCCGGATGCGCAGCCGCAGGAGGGCTGCGGCCCGATGACGCCGGAGATGGCCGAGAAGGTGATGCATGCCTGCGTCACCATCCGCGGCACGACGCTGTTCGTCTCCGACGGCATGTGCCAGGGCAAGGCCGAGTTCAAGGGCGTTTCCCTGGCCCTCGAGGCGCCGACCGACGCGGAGGCCGAGAAGACCTTCGCCGCCCTGTCCGAGGGCGGTCAGGTGCAGATGCCGATGGGGCCGGCCTTCTTCGCCTCGCGCTTCGGCATGGTGGCCGACCGCTTCGGCGTGTCCTGGATGATCACCTCCCCGGCCCCCGCGCCGGCGGCCTGACCGGATGGCGGGGGCGGCACGGCGCGCTCCCCCTCCCCATCCATCGATGCCGGGCGGCAGGGTTGCCGTCATCGATCGTTGACGCCCCATCCAAGCCGGTCTAGTCCGGACGGCGAACGGGCCAGCCTGCCCGTTCGCCGAGGCTTCGGTTGCCCCTGCGCGGCTCCGGGCCATGTCATTCCGGAACAGAACGCTTGGAGTTCCCATGAGCCAGGAAGCGAACGGCGATCCCGGCCTGCTTCTCTTCACCTCCCTGTGCATCGGCCTGCGCGACTGGGCGCAGACCGGCTCGGGTCCGGTGCCGCGGCAGCGGCTCAACTGGAAGCACGCCACCGACCTGCTGCGGCAGGGCCGCGACGAGGAGGCGGAGGCTGAGATGCGGCGCAACGACCCGCTGACCGCGGCCGAGGAGGACGAGGCCCGCCGCTTCGACCTCCGCGCCTTCGACAAGGCGCTGGTGGCCGCCAATGACGAGCGCGGCTGGATCGAGTAGCCGCCCGCGGGGCGTTTTCGGCCTGCGCAAGCGCGAGCCCGCCCGCTAGACTGCCCGCAAACAGCGAGGCGGATCGGGAGGCGCGCCCATGGTCAGCGGACCGAGCTATGTCAGCGGCGTCGCCGAGGCGCCGCTGCTGGGCGAGACCATCGGCCAGGCGCTGGACCGCGCCGCCGCGCGCTGGCCCGACCGGCCGGCGCTGATCGACCGGGCGCTCGACATCCGCTGGAGCTGGCGCGACCTCGCCGATCGGGCCGAGGCCTTCGCCGCCGGCCTTCTGGCGCTGGGCCTGCAGCCCGGCGACCGCATCGGCATCTGGTCGCTGAACCGGGCGGAATGGGCGCTGACCCAGTTCGCCGCCGCCAAGGCCGGGCTGATCCTGGTCACGGTCAACCCGGCCTACCGGCTGGCCGAGTTGGAATACGCCCTGAACCTGGTCGGCTGCGCCGCGCTGGTCACCGCCACCGCGTTCAAGACCAGCGACTATCTCGGCATGCTCAACACCCTGGCGCCGGAGCTGGCGGCGGCCGAGCCGGGCCGGCTGCATGCGGCGAAGCTGCCGGCGCTGCGCAGCATCATCCAGATCGGGGGCACGGCGCCCGGCACCATCGCCTTCGACAGCGTCGCCGGCCTCGGCGGCGCGGCCGATCGGGAGCGGCTGGCGGCGCTGGCCGGCACGCTGCAATTCGACGACCCGGCCAACATCCAGTTCACCAGCGGCACCACCGGCTCGCCCAAGGGGGTGACCCTCAGCCACCACAACATCCTGAACAACGGGTACTTCGTCGGACGCGGCCTGGCGCTGGGCGAGCAGGACCGGATCTGCATCCCGGTGCCGCTGTACCATTGCTTCGGCATGGTCATGGGCAACCTGGCCGCCGTCACCCACGGCGCCGCCATGGTCTATCCCGGCGAGGGCTTCGACCCGCTGGCCACCCTGGCGACGGTGGCCGAGGAGCGCTGCACCGCCCTGTACGGCGTGCCGACCATGTTCATCGCCATGCTCGACCATCCGCGCTTCGGCGAGTTCGACCTCGGCAGCCTGCGCACCGGCATCATGGCCGGGTCGCCCTGCCCGATCGAGGTGATGAAGCGGGTGGTCGGCCAGATGAACATCGGCGAGATCACCATCTGCTACGGCATGACCGAGACCAGCCCGGTCAGCTTCCAGAGCGCGGTCGACGACACGCTGGAGCGGCGTGTGTCGACCGTCGGCCGCATCCACCCGCATCTCGAGGTCAAGATCGTCGACCCGGAGGGTCGGATCGTGCCGCGCGGCGAGCGCGGCGAGCTGTGCACCCGCGGCTATTCGGTGATGCGCGGCTACTGGGACCAGCCGGACAGGACGACAGAGGTGGTGGATGCCGCCGGCTGGATGCATTCCGGCGACCTGGCGGTGCTCGACGCCGAGGGCTTCTGCAACATCGTCGGCCGGATCAAGGATCTGGTGATCCGCGGCGGCGAGAACGTCTATCCGCGCGAGGTCGAGGAGTTCCTGTACCGCCACCCGAAGATCCAGGACGTGCAGGTGTTCGGCGTGCCCGACCCGAAATACGGCGAGGAGCTGTGCGCCTGGATCCGCATCCGCGCGGGCGAGGCGCTGACGGCCGAGGAGGTGCGCGGCTTCTGCGACGGCCAGATCGCGCACCAGAAGATCCCGCGCTACATCCGCTTCGTCGACGCCTTTCCGATGACCGTGACCGGCAAGATCCAGAAATTCCGCATGCGCCAGGCGATGGAGGAGGAGCTGGGGCTGAAGGCAGCGGAAACCGCTTAACGGCTGGGCCGGCTCTCCCCCTCACCCTCCCATTCGCCAACGCGAATGGGCCCCTCCCTCTCCCCGAGGAGAGGGAAACATCACCTCTCCCCTGGGGAGAGGTCGAAATCGCAAGGCGATTTCGGGTGAGGGGGCTGGCGCCGGCCTGTCCGATAAGCCCCTACCCCACCCGCGGCACCCGCCCCTCGATCGGATAGGCCGGGTCGTTGTAGCCGGGGCTCGAGGGGTGGCCGGTGACCACCAGGCGGTTCACCAGCGCCTCGTCCTCCGCCGTGAAGGCATAGTCCAGCGCGCCGAGATAATCCGCCCATTGCGCCTCGGTCCGCGGCCCGGCGATCGGGGCGGTGACGATGCGGTTGTTGAGCAGCCAGGCCACCGCGAACTGCCCGGGCGTGATGCCTCGTCCCCTCGCATGCTCCGCCAGCTCGGCGGCGATCGCCAGGCTCTCCGGCCGCCATTCGGTCTCCAGGATGCGCTTGTCCTGCCGGCCGGCGCGGGTGTCCTCGCTCGGACGCGACCCCGGCGCGTATTTGCCGGTCAGCACGCCGCGGGCCAGCGGGCTGTACGGCACCACGCCGAGCCCGAAATGGGCGCAGGCCGCCAGATGCTCGGTCTCCGGCATCCGGTTCAGGAGGTTGTAATAGGGCTGGCTGACCACCGGCCGCTCGATCCCGGCCTGGTCGCACAGCCGGCAGATCTCCGCCACCCGCCAGGACCGGTAGTTCGACACGCCGAAATACCGGATCTTGCCCTGGCGGATCAGGTCGGCCAGCGCCGACACCGTCTCCGCCAGCGGCGTCGCCGGATCCTCCTTGTGCAGATAGAGGATGTCGACCGTGTCGGTGCCGAGGCGGCGCAGGCTGTCCTCCACCGCGAGGAAGGCGCGGCGGCGCGACAGGCCGCGGTCGTTCGGGCCGTCGCCGGTCGGGTTGGCCAGCTTGGTCGCCAGCACCCACCAGTTGCGGTGGCCGGCGATGGCGCGGCCGACGATCTCCTCCGACCTGCCGTCGGTGTAGACATCGGCGGTGTCGATGAAGTTGATCCCGGCGTCCCGCGCCTGGTCGGTGATGCGGGTCGCGGTCGGCTCGTCGGTCGGGCCGCCGAACATCATGGTGCCGAGGCATAGCGGCGACACCTTCAGCCCGCTGCGCCCGAGGTTGCGATAATCCATCGGCCTTGCTCCTTCCGCCTGCGCGAGACCGCGATCATGGCCGAAACGGCGGTCCTGCGTCTCCCGTCGATCGCAAGGCAGCCGTGCCCGCGCGCCGGCACGGCTGGGCGCTTGACATGGCGGAGGCCCCCCTCGAATGTAAAAAATCCTGAAATCCGACCTGTCGAGAGAGGCTCATTCTGCGTCAGTCCCGCCTCCATAGCGGCCTTTCGCAGGTCTTGCTGGTGCTGTTCGCGCTGCTGGCGATCATGGCGCCGACCGTCGACGCGCCGCTCACCGGCAGCGGATTCGGGAACTTTCTCTCGGAGCCCGACGATCCGCAGGGCGACGCTGCGATCCTCGTCAGTGCCACGCTCAGCGTCGCCGAAGACCCCGAGGAGGAAGCCGCCCGGGAAGACGCCACCTTCCTTGTCCTGGCCCGTCTTCCCTGCGCCGCGGATGCCGGATATCGGGCGACCGATGCCTGGCATCCCTCTATCCCTCGCCCGTCGGCCCATCCCTGCACGGGTCCTCCGATCCTCTGAAGCGATGACGGTCCGGCGTGCCTTGCGGTGCGCCGGGTCGCCTCGTCCGCGACAGACACCCCGACCCTGCGGCCATCAGGCGCCGCACGCCGGCCGGGACGTCGCGCAGGCCGCCCCTGCGGCACGCCTTCGGAGTGAGCTTCAATGGAAAGCCTCGGCCCCGAGCTGCTCAAGCTCGTGCAGATCATCTGGATCAACATCATCCTGTCCGGCGACAATGCCGTCGTCATCGCCATGGCCTGCCGCGGCCTGCCGCCCGACAAGCAGCGTCCCGGCATGGTGCTCGGCGCCCTTGTCGCGGTCGTCCTGCGCATCGTCTTCACCGTCGTCGTCGCGGCGCTGCTCTCGACGCCGTTCCTGAAGATCGTCGGCGGCTGCCTGCTGCTGTGGATCTCGGTCAAGCTGGTGCTCGGCGAGGACGAGGAAAGCGGCGGCGTGGTGCAGCAGACCGCGCAGCTCTGGCACGCGATCCGCACCGTTGCGATCGCCGATGCGGTGATGAGCCTCGACAATGTCCTGGCCATCGCCGCCGTGGCGAAGGATTCCGCCACGCTGCTCATCACCGGCCTGGTCATCTCGGTGCCGCTCATCGTCGCCGGCTCGGCGGTCATCATGGCGCTGCTCAGCCGCCTGCCGATCCTGGTCTGGGCCGGAGCCGCGCTGCTCGGCTGGGTCGCCGGCGACATGCTCGTGTCCGACCCGTGGCTGCTCGGGACCCTCGGCGACGAGCTCAGCCAGCGCATCGAGCTCCCCGCCGCCGCGATCGGCGCGGTCTTCGTGGTGGCGCTCGGCTATGTCCTCAGCCGCCGCGCCGCCAGGCATAAGGAACAGGAAGCCTGAGGCTGCACCGGCCGGACGCCCGGGCCGGGGACGCCGCGGTCGGCCGATGGATCGGCGCCGAGACCGCAGCCCTCCCTGCATTCGGAAGAGGTCCCCGGGACGACACGCCTCTCGTCCCCGGCGTCACGCCGCCGCGTCGGCCTTGCCGGTCACCAGGAAGGCGTCCAGCGCCGCGATGTCCCGCTTCTCCCCGGCGACATCGGCGGCCAGCCGCTCATACAGCCCGGCCATGCCCTCGTAGATCTGGCGTGCCGGGTCGTCGCGGCCGAGGAAATCGGCGATCTCGCGCATCTCGGCGACCCAGCGATAGGCCTTGGCGTACATGTCCGGTACCGACCGCTCGAACTTCGCCAGCAGCTGCGGCTGGCTGTCCGCCAGCTCGGCATGCAGCGCCGGGCCGGCACCGGCCCGGTCGGCGGCCAGGATCATGGCGGCGGCCAGACCGGTCAGGCCCTTGTTGATGCCGGCATAGGCCATCTTCAGAGCCGAGGCGGCGCCGACCGGGCCGTCGAGCACGCGGATGCGCAGGCCGAGATCGCCGAGCACGCCGAGCCGCGCCGCCTCCGGCCCGGCCAGGTACAGCACCGGCCCGGACCCTCCGGGTCCGCCGGGCGCAGGCGGCCCGCCGATGATGCCGCCATCGGCGAAGCCGGCGCCGGTCGGGGCGATCACCGCGGCGATCGCCTGCACGGTCTCGACATTGACGGCGTTGCAGTCGGCATAGACCGGCTTGCGCGGCGCGGCGCGCAGGGCCGGCGCCAGCCGCCCGGCCAAAGCCACGGCCTCGCCGGGCGGCACGATCGACAGGATGATGTCGGCCGCGGCGATCGCGGCCTCGTCGGCCGCCTGCATGCCGGCGGCCTGGGCCCTGGCCCGGGTCGCGGCGCTGCGGCCGTCGAGCAGGGTCGGCACGGTCGCGCCATGATCGGTCAGGCGCCGGGCGATGCCGCTGCCCATCGCCCCGGGGCGATGACGGCGATGGTGGGTTTCATCGGATCTCCTCCGCTGTGCCGGCGGCCGCCCCTTCCAGGCCCCGACCCCGAGATCATGGCGCGATCCGCGGGGCCCGTGAACCCTCAGCCGGCAGGAACGACCAGCGGCAGGACCTGTCCGGCGGACAGCGGCGTCATCTCCAGGGTCGAGAACCCCGGCATGTCCGGGTCGGCGACGGTGTCGAGCTGCATCAGCTCCACCTGGTTCCGCGCGATCGGCGGATGCGGCAGCTGCTCCGCGATCAGGGCCAGCACATGCCAGGCCGGGAACGGCACCGGCAGCAGAAGCGGTCGGCGGCCGACATGCCGGGCGACGAGTTCGATCAGCTCGCGATAGCAATAGACGGCCCCGCCGCCGAGCTCATAGGTGACGCCGCCCTGCCCCGCCATTGCCCGGACGATCGCCGCCGCGACATCCTCGACATAGGCCGGCTGCAGCTCAGTCCGGCCGCCGCCGAACAGCGGAAAGACCGGCGCCCGGCGCAGCATCCGGGCCAGCGGCACCAGGAAGGTGTCATCCGGCCCGACCATGGCGGCCGGCCGGATCAGGATCGTCTGCGGAAACGCCGCGCGCACCGCCTGTTCGCCTTCGCCGCGGCTGCGGATATAGGGCGAGCGCGAGGCAGGATCCGCGCCGATGCCGGAGAGATGGATCAGGGTCGCCACGCCGGCCCGCTGCGCCTCCCGCGCGATCCGGGCGGCGGCGTCGACATGGATGGCGCGGAAGGTCGCCCCGCCACGCTCGACATAGAGGCTGACGGCGTTGACCACGGCCTGGGCGCCGGCGACGGCCGCTGCCACCGAGCGGTCGTCGGTGACATCCACCTGCACCGGCTCGACCGTGCCGTCGCCGGCGCGCGACGGATCGCCGCCGGGGTGCCGCGATGCTGCCCGGACGGGGAAGCCCTGCTCCGCCAGCTGCCGCACCACGCGCCGGCCGAGAAAGCCGGTGCCGCCGAACACCGTGACCAGCGGTTTGATCATCGCGTGCTCAGCCGCCAATCTTCACCGCGGGCCGCCGATATAAGAGCGGACGCGCGGCCGGCTGCGCTCCGGATCGCGGCGCCACACCGTCTCGTCCTCATTGGCCGCGGTCAGCGGCACCACCGGGCCGGCCCAGCCGCCGGCGCGCCAGCGGTCCTCGCGCGCATCCATGTCGACCGTGCCCTCGTCGTCCAGGATGTCGAGCACGCGGTCATGCTCCGCATCCGTGACCTGGACCGAGACCAGGTAGCTGCCGCGGCGCAGGTGCTCGCCATAGGTGAAGCGCTCGTCGTCTGGGAAGAACAGGCCGCGAAGGGATTCCAGGATCCCGAGGCGCTGCTTGGGTGTGGGCATCTCCTCATCCCAGACGTCGGGATCGCCTTTGGGGTCGATCTCGTCGCCCGGGACCAGGCGGATCCGGTCCTTCGGGATGCGGGCCTCGATCAGCCGCTCGACCGCGTCCTCCGCGTCCTTGCGGGACTGAAACAGCGCGGTGACGTTCCATTGACGGGCTTGCTGCATCGCATCGTCTCCTCGGCAGCCCCTCCGCCGAGGAAACGGGACGCGGCGCTCGGCCGTTCCGCGCCCCTATCCCCGCCGGAAGCGCAGCGCCCGGCTGCGGTTGAGCGCGACGCGGACGGTGTCGCCCTCGAAGGCCAGGCCGATCCGCTGCGGCCAGGGCGCGTCGCGGGCCTCGGCCAGCAGCCGGCCGCCGCCCAACGGCAGCAGCGCCGCCGCCGTCCGGATCGGGCCGGTGCCCATCTCAAGCCGCTCGCCGGCGATGGTGAAGCCGGCGTGGTGCTCCGGGCACAGCCATTCGCCCTGCACCCGGTCGAGCACGCCGTCCGGCGCGATCGGGCGGAAGCGGCGCGCGGCATGGCCGATCTCGCCCTCCACCGCCTCGCCGGTCCAGCGCAACCGCATCGGGAAATGGGCGGAGAGCGAAACCGACCAGTCATCCTCGCCGCGATACAGCGTCTCGCCGGTGCCGAGGAAGCTGGCGACGCCGTCCTTCAGCTCGAGCCACTCCGGCCCCTGCTCGGCCACGTAGAGCCCGTCCGGGATCGCGGTGCCGCGCTGCGGCAGCGCCTCGCCGATCAACGCCGCCATCAGCCGCAGCGCCGTGCCGTAGGAGACCGTGTCCTCGCGGTTGGACACCACGGCGGCGCCGACACCCAGCTCCGGATCCAGCAGGAAATAGGTCTTGTAGCCGAGCAGCGAGCCGCCATGCCCGACCAGCCGGCGCGCGCCGAGCCGCGACCAGGCGAGGCCCAGCCCGTAGGCGGTCGGCCGGCCGTCGGCGAGACTGCGCGGCGCGCCGAGCCGGGCGAGCACGCCCTGCCCCGGGCCGCGATCGGCCAGCACCGCCTGCTGCCAGCGCACCAGGTCGTGCAGGCTGCCGGTCAGGCAGCCGGAGGCCGAGAGATGCTGGCCCGAGGCGGCGAGCTGCCAGGCGCCGCTCGCATCCTTCCAATAGCCGGGTCCGAGACCGCGGATCGGGTCGGACCAGGTCTCCGGCACGCGGAAGCCGATGCCGAGCGGCCCGGCGATGCGGTCGCGCACCAGACCGGCGAAGCCGAGGCCCCGGCGCAGCAGCGCCGCGTCGACCAGCCGGTAGCCGGTGTTGGAGTAGGAGATCTCGTGCCCCGACGGGAAGTTCAGCTCGGTCAGGCGATACAGGAAGTCGAGGCTCTCCTCCCGCCCCACCGCCGCACCCTGCGGCACGCCGAGCAGCGACAGGGTCTCGCGCAGGTCCGGCAGGCCGCCGGTCATGTCGAGGGCGCGGCCGACCGTGACCGCGGCCAGGTCGCCGCGCAGCCCCGGCAGCAGCCGGCCCAGCGGGTCGTCCAGGCCGATACCGTCCTGGCACAGCGCCAGCGCCGCGAAGACATGCTTGGTGACCGAGGCGTAGCGCACCACGGTGTCGCCGGAAAAGGCGTTGCCGCCGGCCAGGCTGTCGACCCCGCCGCAGGCCTCGGCCCGGATGTCCCGCGCGTCGAACACGGCAACGCCGCCGCCAGGCTCTCCCGGCCCCCAGGCCGCGGCGATCCCGGCCGCCGCCTCCGCCGCCGCCGACCAGCGCAGATCCCCCATCACCGCCTCCCGTTCCGCCGGATTCGGCCTGCGCCGTCCGATCACGCCCCGTTATAGGCAGGATCATTGGTTTTGGCTTCCTCGATCGGCGATCCGTTCCTACGCTCGGCGGCGAGTCGCAGGACCCGCTGGGTCGAAAAGGGGAGGACCGACGTGCCGGACGCCGATCGCGAGGCGCTGTACCGCAAGGTCAGCCTGCGCCTGATCCCCTTCATGATCCTGCTGTACCTGGTCAGCTTCCTCGACCGGGTGAATGTCGGCTTCGCCGCCCTGACCATGAACGCCGACCTCGGCATCACGCCCTATGTCTTCGGCTGGGGCGCCGGGATCTTCTTCTTCGGCTATTTCCTGTTCGAGGTGCCGAGCAACGTGATCCTGGAGAAGGTCGGGGCGCGGCTGTGGATCTGCCGGATCATGGTCACTTGGGGGCTGATCTCGGCCGCCATGGCCTTCGTCCAGGGGATCTGGGGCTACACCATCCTGCGTTTCCTGCTCGGCGCGGCCGAGGCCGGGTTCCTGCCGGGCATGATCCTGTACCTGACCTACTGGTTCCCGGCGGCGCGGCGGGCCCGCTTCGTCGCCCTGTTCATGGCCGCGGTGCCGCTGGCCAGCGCCATCGGCGCGCCGATCTCCGGCCTGATCCTCGACGCCACCCATCTCTGGTTCGGGCTGAAGGGCTGGCAATGGCTGTTCATCATCGAGGGGCTGCCGGCCGGCCTGCTCGGCCTGCTGGTCCTGGCCTGGCTGCCGGACGGGCCGGCCAAGGCGCCCTGGCTCGACGACACTGAGCGCGCCGCCATCGCCGCCGACCTGGCCCGCGACCGCGCCGCCGCACCGCACCCGCCGCTGCACGACCTCTGGTCGGCGCTGGCCGACCCGCGGGTGCTCCTGCTCGGCCTGGTCTATTTCGGCATCGTCATCGGGCTCTACGGCATCGGCCTGTGGCTGCCGCAGATCGTCAAGGGCATGGGTTTCTCCACGCTGCAGACCGGCTGGATCATCGCCCTGCCCTATCTGGTCAGCGCCGGCGCCATGCTGCTCTGGGGCCGGCACAGCGACCGCACCGGCGAGCGCGTGCTGCATGTCGCCCTGCCGGCCCTGGTCAGCGCCATCGGCTTCGCCGCCAGCATCGCCACCTCGTCGAACGTGCTGTCGCTGGTCTGCCTCGGCGTCGCCGCGGTCGGCATCTACGCCACGCTCGGGCCGTTCTGGACCATGCCGCCGGCGTTCCTGGGCGGCACCGCCGCGGCCGGCGGCATCGCCCTGATCAACTCGATCGGCAATCTCGGCGGCTTCGTCGGCCCCTACGCCGTCGGTTGGATCAGGGACTCGACCGGCAGCTTCACCGCCGGCATGGCCCTGCTGGCCGCCAGCCTGGCCGCCGCCGCCGCGATCGCCCTGTTGATGGCGCGGCACCTGCGCGCCGCGCCACCGGCATCCGCTCGCGAGCGCTCGGCCGGCTAGGCGACCGAGTTGATGATCTCGCGATAGGCCGCTTCCGGGAACGCCTTGAGCGTCTTGGTCCGGACGAAGCCCTGGCGGCCCGTCAGCAAGGTAAAGCGGGCCGCGACGGCATCATCCGGCGCGTCGTAGACGAGCACGAAGTCGTGCTCGCCCATGGTCATGTAGAAGGCCTTGAACTGGCCGCCCATCTCCTGGAGCAGAGACTTGGCCGCGTCGAGCCGCTTGGGCGAATCGGCAACGGCACGGATCCCGGACTCGGTCCAGTTGCCGAGCAAGACGTAGGTTGTCATGGTTGCACTCCCTGTCCGGCACCGGGAGGCGCTTGACCTGGAGCCTGGGCCCCGCGGGCCGGCATCGAATACTAGCACCGCCGGCGAGCGGCGCGCAGAGGGCTATAGGGTGTAGGCGGCTTGCCATTTCCCGGCCCAGCCTTTATTCCCAACCGGGTATTTCTGTCGTGGAATTCGTCCAGACCCAGATGAATGCCTCCGAACACATCGACTATCTGAAGACCATCAACCAGACCTTCCACGAGCAGATCAAGATCGCCGACCAGAAGGCCGCCTACATCTTCACCTTCCTGATCGCGCTGGTGGCGTGGTCGCCGGAGATGCGGTCGGTCTTCACCTGGACCCGGACCGTCCCCTTCCCTTCGCTGAAATGGGGCCTGTGCCTGGTCCTGGTCGCCACCCTGGCCGCCGGGCTGGTCTGCGTGGCGCTGGTGCTGCTCCCGCGCAAGCGCAACGGCGGCGCCTGCCTGTACTGGGCGGCCTGGCCCCAGGCCGGGGAGCGGCTGGAGCATGCCGCCCATCGGACCGAGCCCGGCTTCATCACCGCCGAATACACCGCCAACGCCCGCAACCTGGCGGCGATCTGCCAGGCCAAATACCGCTATGTCGCCTATGCGTTCCGCTGCCTGGCCGTGGTCATCCTCTGCTACGTGCTGCTGATGGCGACCGGCTAGAGATACTTTCCGTCCATGATCGCGAGCGTATAGTCGCGATAGCTCATGCCGAGCTCCTCGGCCCGGGCCAGGCGGCGCAGCGCCACCTCGCGCGGCGGCGTCTTCCACGCGGCGGCATGCGCCTTCTTCCAGCAGAAGCGGCGCCAGGACGGCGCGGAATCCGGATGCTCCTCCTCCAGCGGCGGACCGCCGTTGTGGCCGAGGCCGAAAAGGAACTGCGATGGCGATGGATCTCTCATATTCGGGATAATATCTCCATATCGAGAGAACGCCACAGCCAAATTCTCCACCTGCCGTGGCGACCCGAAGGGCCCGGAAATTAGGCCTCTCTGCTACTCCCGCATCGCCGAAAGCGGCCATCATGCCAGGCTCCCCAATCGGACGTGGCCGCATGCGACCCAAAACTGAACACGACCTTGAGTTCGTAAGCTACTCCGGCAATCCGGCGTCCCGCAGCGCGCCGCCAAGAGCCTCCGCGAGCGCCGGCGCACAGTTCACGCCAGCAAACTGGCGGCTGTAGCGAAAGGCGGGCTGAAGCTCGAGCACGCGCGCGGCCGCCGCCCTCGCTTCGTCCAGCCGGCCGAGCCTGGCCAGCGCGGCGGCCAGTTGCACATAAGTGATGCTGTGTGCCGGATTGGCTTGAACGGATCTGTAGGCCGCACGGCACGCTTCTTCGTAACGCCCGCGCAGCAGATGGCTCATGGCCTGCGCGTCAAACGCGGCCCAGGCCCATGAATCGAACGGGCTCAGCCGCAGGCCCCGTTCGCTCCAATCTATCGCGCGCTCCGCCTCGCCGCCCCATCCGAGAATGACGCTGCCGAGAATATAGGTCAGCGCTGATGACGGGCTGATGGCGAGAGCAGCCTCCAATGCCGCAAATGCCGCGGCGCGATCATGCGCATCCATGCCGATGGAGAATCCCGCCCAGGTCAGGGCGAGCGCATCGTCCTGTCCATGGACGATGGCCGATCGGGCGTGGCGGATCGAGGCGGCACGGTTGACCTCCTGCAGGCCGGCGCGAAGGAAGAGGCAATGGTGACACATCGCGGCATTGCCATGCGCCAGCGCGTAAGCAGGCTCGAGTGCGATCGCACGGTCGAGCAGCGCCAGCGCCCTCGTCACCTGCTCCGGCATACCTGAATCGACGTCGGGCTGGGCTTGCAGCACGAGATCGTAGGCATCGAGCCTGTCGGGGCGCTTCCGTCTGACTCGCTCGATTTCAGCTTTCCGCACGCTCGGCGCGATCGCGCCCACCGCTGACAGCGCGATCTCGTCCTGAAGCGCGAAAATGTCCTCGGAGCTGCGGTCGTAGCGCTCAGCCCATACATGCGCGCCGGTCGATGCATCGATCATCAGCCCGGTCACGCGCACGCTGCCGCCGGCCTTGCGCACACTGCCTTCGAGGACATAGCGCACGCCAAGCTCGCGGCCGACCTGCTTCACGTCCACGGCGCGGCCCTTGTAGGCGAAGGTCGAGTTTCGCGCGATGACGAACAGCCACTTGATGCGTGCGAGGCCGGTGATGATGTCGTCGACCATCCCTTCGGCGAAGTACTCCTGCTGCGGATCCCCGCTCAGATTTGAGAACGGCAGGACCGCGATGGAGGGCTTCTCAGGCAAGGGCGGTGCCGACGCGGCGCGGATGGCGGCCGAAGCATCGGGGGCGTTCGTGGCAACAGCCGGTCCAACATACCGATAGCCGCGGCGCGGCAGCGTTTCGATCCAGCTCTCGGCATCCGCTGCCTCGGCCAGCACCCGGCGCAAGGCGGCGATCTGAACCGTCAGGTTGTTATCGGCAACCGCCAACCCGCCCCAGCCGGCCTCGATCAGCGCGTCCTTCGACACGGGGACGCCCGCGTTCTGGAGCAGCAGGCGCAGCAGGGCGACGGCGCGCTGCCCAAGCATGGTCGGCTCGGCCCCGTGGTAGAGAATGCGCCCCTGCGGATCGAGGCAGAACGGACCGAACTGGTAGAGGTCGCCCCCGGCTGTCATCCGGGGATTTTAGCAAATTTTTGGGAACGGTTTCACGACTTCCCGGCGCAGACGGCCGATGCTGCACGGGCGCTTGCGGGAGCAGGCACCTGATCGATGGAGGATCACATGAGCGCCGATGCCGTCATTCGCCTGCCCGAGGAGAAGACGGGGGTCATGCTGCGCGGTCATCCCATGGTCTTCCTCGTAACCGGCGAACACACCAGGCACACGAGCATGTTCGACTGGACGATCCCGGCGGGGTTCGCCACTGGGCGCCATGTTCACCGGGTGCAGGAGGAGACGTTCTACGTCCTCGAGGGTGAATGCGAGTGGCATGTCGGCGACAGGACGATCCGCGCCACACCGGGAACCTATCTGTTCATCCCGCCGGGGGTGCCGCACAACATCACCAATGTCAGCGAGACACCGGCCCGCGTGCTGATGACCGTCTCTCCGCCAGGCCATGAACATTATTTCGAGGAGCTGGCGACGCTCGCGGCGCAAGGCGCGCCGGATCCTGAGACGCTCGCCGATCTCAGAAACCGCTACGACACCGATCAGCTCTCGACTTTGACGACACGCGCATAAGCCCGCGTCCCAGCGCTCGATGGCAGCTTCCCGCGCATCTCGGCCGGCCTGACCAGACTGATCGCGCCCAAAGCGGCCGCAGGGCATCCCTTGCCTGACACTCGCATACAGGCCGCCGGACCGGGATCGAAAACGATCCGAGCGTTCCGTGTGCCGTATGTTCTTCTGGCGAGATTGGATCGCCCGATCTGTCCGCTGCGGCAGCTGCAAAAGCCAGCGACTGTCCGCATCGAGCCGAATCCGGCCGGCGACAGGCGGCGTGTTGAACCAGCCCCACCGCCTCGTTCCGGCGGGACCCGCGCCCGCCCCGTCCGAACGCGAAGGACCGACTGCGCCCGCGCTGATGACACCGGTTCCGGAGTGATTCCGCTTGACTCTATGTTCTCTTTTTGTTCCAATGCAGGAATGGTCAAACGTGCCATCAATGCCAGGACTCCCTCCGCCGCTTCGCCGGCCACGGATGAAGCTGCTCAGGATGCCGCGATGCTGTCCCGCATGGCCGCTCGCGCCGAGGATCTGGCCGCGGCCTTCCACGCTCAAGGCATCGCCGCCCTCAAGGCCGGCGATCTCGACCGCGCCGGACAGGCCGAGACCCGCTTCAACAGCCTGTTCCTCGGTATCCGCCGCGCCGTCGCGCTCAAGGCCAGGCTGCGCCAGCAGCACGCGGAGACGCGGCATCAGGCCGAGACCCACAAGGACCGGCGGCAGGACAGCAAGGACCGGCGGCGCCACGATGTCGCCAAAGGCCTGTCCCAGGCCATCGCCGTCGTCAGCCCCGAGTTCCATGAGCGGTTCACCGCCGATCTCTGGGAGCGGCTGACCGAGAACGACCGCATCGACGCCGATCTTGCCGACACCGGCCTGCCGGTCGAGGCCCTGATCCGCCGCCTGGGCCGCCTGATCGGCCTCGCCGACAGCGCCATCGCCTACGGCCTCGACCCGGCCCTGGCCAAGGCCAGGGCCGATCGGGCCGCCGCCCAGGCGGCGTGCGGCCCCGCCGCCGCAGCGGCCGGCGACGATGACGATGACGACCCGGACGACGCGGAAGAGGAGACCGGCACCGAATCCGCGCAGTATTGCAGCGTCCCCGCCGTCGCTCTCGGCCTCCCTGGGGACGGGTCCTGCCGGGTCAGGGTCGACACCGGCGAAGTCTTCGATGACGACGGCAACCTCGTCATGACCCTGCCCGTGCCCGACACCCCCTGGCGGCCCGGCGCCGCCGACTTCGCCAGAGTGGCCAGGGCCGGGCGCCCCGCGAGCACCCCGCCCCCCGATCCCCCGCCGCCGGTCGAGCTCGATCCGGAGGAAGCCGAGTTCCTGAGCCAGGCCGCCTATGCCAAGCAGCACAGCGGCATCACGCTGATCATGCCGCCCGCCCTGAAAGCGCGTCTGGAACAGCGGCGGCGTGAGCGTGAGGCGGCAGACGGCGGTTCCGGGAACCGGAACCCAACCGGCAGGAGACGGTGAGCCCGGACGCGCATCAGGCGACGGCCCTGGATGCAATGTTGCAGCGCGATTGACAGAAATCCGCCGGGCCTTATCCTGGGCCCAACAACTCGACATTTTTCTTGCCCGACGGGCAGGAGCGGCAATGAAGCCCCATCCGCAGGCCGGCGACGGCAGGCGATGGGGCTTTCTGCGTTCAGGGGACGGCGGCACGTGCGGGCGAGCTACGCGATCGGTCTTCTCTATTCGACCACCGGCCCCTATGGCGCGATCGGGCGCGAGGCGCTGGATGGCGCCGTGATGGCGCTGGACGAGGTCAATGCCGACGACGCGTTCGGCTTCACCCTCGCCCCCGTAGCGGCCAACCCCGAAGGCGTGATCGACCGCTACCACACGCTGTGCGAGGCGGCGATCCGCGAGGGCGGCTGCCGCCAGATCGTCGGCACCATCACCTCGCTGTCGCGCAAGGAGGTGCTGCCGACGATCGAGAAGCACGATGCGCTGCTGTGGTACATCTGCCCCTATGAGGGCTTCGAGAGCAGCGAGGCCGTGATCTACACCGGCGCCGCCCCGAACCAGCACATCGTGCCGCTGTTCCAGCATGTGCTGCCGCGCTGGGGCACCCGCGCCGCCCTGCTGGGCTCGAACTACATCTGGGGCTGGGAGGTCAACCGCGTGGCGCGGGAGCTGATCGGCGCCTGCGGCGGCGAGGTCCTGGCCGAGCGCTATTTGCCGATCGGCAGCGAGGATGTCGGAAGGCTGGTCCAGGAGGTGCGGGAGAAGCGGCCGGACTTCATCCTGAACAACCTGATCGGCCCGTCGAGCTACGCCTTCTTCCGGGCCTATTGGGCGCTGGCCGACAGCGATCCTGCCTTCGGCCCGGACCGCTGCCCGATCGTCAGCTGCAACCTGACCGAATGCGAGCTGGGGCTGATCGGCCCGGCCGGCATCGGCCAACTCAGCAGCGCGATCTATTTCGAGGGCGTCGACACGGCCGAGAACCGGGCTTTCCGCGACCGGGTGCGGCAGCGCTTCGGCGCCGCGCGGCGCAGCTCCGCCTTCCTCGCCGGCGGCTATGCCGCGGTGCGGATGCTGGCCGAGGCGATCCGCGAGGCCGGCACCGACGCGCCTGAGGCGCTGCGGCCGGTGCTGCACGCCCGCCGCTTCGCCACGCCGCTGGGGCCGATCGGCATCGACCCGCGCACCAACCACGCGGCGCTGACGCCGTGCCTGGGCCGGATCGCGGCCGGTGGCGGCTTCGAGATCCTCGACCGCGCCGCCGCGCCGGTGGCACCGGACCCGTATCTGGTCGAGTTCGACGCCGCGGCCCTGGCCCGCCGGGTGCTCAAGCCCGGCGCCGCCCCGCGGCTGAAGCGGGTGAAGTGAGCATGCGCCGCGTTCCCACCCCGAACTTCCGCGGCCGCAGCGCCGTGGTGCTGCACCGGCCCCACGCCGCAGCCGACGCCGTGCTGCGCCAGCTCGAGCGGCTGGGCATCGCCGCGCGGCCGGCCTGGCCGGTGCTGGCCAAGGCCGACCTGGCCGCCGATTTCGTGCTGTTCGACGCCGACACCGCGCATGACGGACAGTTCCCCTGGCCGGCCGGCGCCCCGCCGATGCCGCTGGTCGCCCTGATCGGGTCCGAGGCGCCGGGCCGGCTGGACTGGGTGCTGGCCCAGGGCGCCACCGCCCATCTGCTGAAGCCGGTCGCCTCCGGCGGCGTGTTCAGCGCCCTCGTCATCGCCGAGCACGGCTTCGCCGAGCGCCGCGACCGCGAGGCCCGGATCGCCGATCTGGAGACAAGGCTGCGCCTCAGGCCCGTGGTGGTCCGCGCCATCCTGACGCTGATGGCGCAGCGCGGGCTGAACGAGGCGGATGCCTTCCGCGAGATCCGCAGCGCCGCGATGCAGCGCCGCCGCAGCATCGAGGAGCATTGCCTCGACCTCGCCATCGGCCCGACCGACCCGGCCGCCGGCCGGCGCGGAGGCTGAGCCGTGGCGATCGTGAAGCAACTGCTGCGCCGCAGGCTCGCTTTGTTCGGCCTGATCGTCATCCTGGTGGTGGTGGCCGCGGCCCTCCTCGCACCCTGGATCGTGCCCTTTTCGCCCGACGAGCAGCTGTTCGACGGGCTGACGCTGGAGGGCGCCCCCCTGCCCCCTGACGGCCGTTTCTGGATGGGCACCGACCTCCTGGGCCGGGACATGTTCTCGCGCCTGGTCTACGGCGCCCAGACCTCGCTGATCATCGGCGTGGTCGCGAACGGCGCGGCGGTGCTGATCGGCACCTTTTTCGGCGTCGTCGCCGGCTTCGTAGGCGGCTGGCTGGGCGCCGTGATGATGCGCTTCACCGACCTGATGATGGCCTTCCCGGCGCTGCTGCTGGCGATCGTGCTGGCCGCGATCTTCCGGCCGTCGCTGTGGATCGTGGCCCTGGTCATCGCCATGGTGAACTGGGTGCAGATCGCCCGCATCATCTACACCGAGACCCGGTCGATCGCGGAGCGCGACTTCATCGAGGCGGAATGGGGCCTCGGCGCCTCCCGCGCCCGCATCCTGCTGCGCCACGTGCTGCCGCACCTGCTGTCCACCACCATCGTCTGGGGCACGCTCGGCATCGCCACCACGGTGCTGCTGGAAGCGACGCTCTCCTTCTTGGGCATAGGGGTGCAGCCGCCGACGCCGAGCTGGGGCAACATCATCTTCGAGAACCAGACCTATTTCTCGACCGCGCCCTGGCTGGTGTTCATCCCCGGCGCCGCCATCATCCTGCTGGCCCTGGCCTTCAACCTGGTCGGCGACGCGCTGCGCGACATCCTCGACCCGACGCAGAAGGGCCGGCACTGATGGGCGCCTATCTGCTCCGCCGCCTGGCCCAGGCCGTGCTGATCCTGCTCGGGGTCAGCCTGGTCACCTTCGTGCTCTTGTACCTGCTGCCGGCCGACCCGGCGCGGCAGATCGCCGGGCGCAGCGCGACGCCGGAGGTGGTGGCCAACATCCGTGCCCAGCTCGGCCTCGACCGGCCGTTCCACGAACAGTATCTGCGCTATCTCGGCGCGCTGCTGCAGGGCGACCTCGGCCGCTCCTACCTGCAGAAGACCGAGGTGGCGACGCTGATCATGAGCCGCCTGCCAGCCAGCCTGCTGCTGATGGCCGGCGCCATCCTGTGCGAGCTGGTGCTGGGCCTGACCATGGGCGTGGTCGCGGCGCTGCGGCGAAACACCGGCGCCGACCATGCGCTGATGCTGACCTCCTTCATCGGCGTCTCCGCGCCGCAATTCGTGGTCGGCATGCTGCTGCTCTACGTCTTCGCCTGGCAGCTGGCCTGGTTCCCGCTCGGCGGCTATGGCGGCTTCTCGCATCTGGTTTTGCCCTCGCTCACCCTCGGACTGCTCGGCGCGGGCTGGTATTCGCGGATGATGCGGTCGGCGATGCTGGACGTGCTGCGCCAGGACTATATGCGCACCGCCCGGGCCAAGGGCTTGAGCGCCTGGCGCGTGGTGCTGGCGCACGCGCTGCCCAATGCGCTGCTGCCGATCATCGCCATGATCGGCATCGACATCGGCCTGTTCATGAGCGGCATCGTCGTCGTCGAATCCGTGTTCGGCTGGCCCGGCATCGGCCAGCTGACTTGGCAGGCGATCCAGCGCGTCGACATCCCGATCATCATGGGTGTGACGCTGGTCTCCGCCGTCGCCATCGTGCTGGGCAACCTGCTGGCCGACCTGGTCGCCCCGTTCATCGACCCGAGGATCAAGCTGCGGTGACGGACAACCCGCACCGAACCAAGAGGAGGTTTCATGCTGAAGTCCATGCTTCTTGCCGGCGCCGCCGCCCTGACCCTGGCCTTCGCCACCCCGGCGATGGCCCAGGACATCAAGCAGGGCGGCACCATGACGGTCACCTACAAGGACGACGTCACCACCCTCGATCCTGCCATCGGCTATGACTGGCAGAACTGGTCGATGATCAAGAGCCTGTTCGACGGGCTGATGGACTACAAGCCCGGCACCACCGAGCTGGTGCCCGACCTGGCCGAGAGCTTCGAGGTCTCGGCCGACGGCCTGACCTACACCTTCAAGCTGCGGCACGGGGTCAAGTTCCACAACGGCCGCGAGCTGAAGGCCGCCGACGTCAAGTATTCGCTGGACCGGGTGGTGCAGCCGGAGACGCAGAGCCCCGGCGCCGGCTTCTTCGACTCGATCCAGGGCTTCGAGGACGTCTCCACCGGCAAGGCCAAGGAGCTGAGCGGCATCACCACGCCGGACGACTACACGGTGGTCTTCCACCTGACCCGGCCGGACGCGCCCTTCCTGCACAAGATGGCGATCAACTTCTCGCACCCCGTGCCCAAGGAGGAGGTCGAGAAATACGGCGCCGATTTCGGCAAGCACCCGGTCGGCACCGGCGCCTTCAAGATGACCGAGTGGACGCTGGGCCAGCGCATCGTGTTCGAGCGCAACCCCGACTATTTCCGGAAGGGCCTGCCGCATCTCGACAAGATCGTGTTCGAGGTCGGCCAGGAGCCGGTGGTGGCGCTGCTGCGGCTGCAGCGCGGCGAGGTCGACATCGCCGGCGACGGCATCCCGCCGGCCAAGTTCCTCGAGGTGACGCAGGACCCGGCCTACAAGGACCTGATCATCCAGGGCAGCCAGCTGCACACCGGCTACATCACCATGAACGTCAAGGCCAAGCCCTTCGACGATGTGCGGGTGCGCCAGGCCGTCAACATGGCGATCAACAAGGACCGCATCATCCGCATCATCAACGGCCGCGCCAAGCCGGCGAACCAGCCGCTGCCGCCGTCGATGCCGGGCTACGCCGCCGACTACAAGGGCTATGCCTATGACGTCGCCGGCGCCAAGAAGCTGATGGCCGACGCCGGACTGGCCGATGGCTTCACCACCGACCTCTACGTCTCCAACACCGACCCGCAGCCGCGCATCGCCCAGGCCATCCAGCAGGACCTGGCCCAGATCGGCATCAAGGCCGAGATCAAGGCCCTCGCGCAAGCCAATGTCATCGCCGCGGGCGGTGATGAGAAGCAGTCGACCATGATCTGGTCCGGCGGCATGGCCTGGATCGCCGACTTCCCGGACCCGTCCAACTTCTACGGCCCGATCCTGGGCTGCGGCGGCGCGGTACCGGGCGGCTGGAACTGGTCCTGGTACTGCAACGAGGGTCTCGACAAGCGCGCGGCCGAGGCGGATGCGATCGCCGACCCGGCCAAGGCGGCGGAGCGCGAGGGCAAGTGGCGCGACATCTTCCTCGACGTCATGAAGGACGCGCCCTGGGCGCCGGTGTTCAACGAGCAGCGCTACACCATCCGGTCCGAGCGGATGGGCGGCGACGACGCCCTGTTCGTCGATCCGGTCCACATCCCGGTCAACTACGACAACGTGTACGCCAAAGATGCCCAGTAAGCCGCACCACCACCACACCATCCACGGCGCCCACCACCATTTCGGCTGGGACCGGTCGTTCGCGCCGGTGGCCACGGTGGCGCCCGGCACGACGCTGGAGTTCGACTGCCTGGACGCCTCCGCCGGGCAGTTGACGCCCTCCAGCACGGTCGCCGACGTGGCCACGCTCGATTTCGGCAAGGTCAACCCGGTCACCGGGCCGATCCTGGTCGATGGGGCCGAGCTGGGCGACGCGCTGAAGATCACGCTGGACCAGTACGCGCCCTCGGGCTTCGGCTGGACCGCCAACATTCCCGGCTTCGGCCTGCTGGCGGACCAGTTCAAGGACCCGGCGCTGCATGTCTGGCGCTACGAGGCCGACACCCTGATGCCGGCCCTGTTCTCGACCCTGGCGAAGGTGCCGCTGAAGCCCTTCGCCGGCACCATCGGGGTGGCGCCGGCCGAGCCCGGGCTGCATTCGGTGGTGCCGCCGCGGCGGGTCGGCGGCAATCTCGACATCCGCGACCTGGCGGCCGGGGCGACGCTCTGGCTGCCGGTCGAGGTGGCGGGGGCGCTGTTCTCGATCGGCGACACCCATGCCGCCCAAGGCGACGGCGAGGTCTGCGGCACCGCCATCGAAAGCCCGATGAAGGTGACGCTGACGCTGGACCTGGTGAAGGGCGCCAACCTCCGGATGCCGCGCTTCGCCACGCCGGGGCCGGTCACGCGCCACCTCGACGCCAAGGGCTACGAGGTGACGACCGGGATCGGCCCTGACCTGATGGAGGGGGCGCGCATCGCCGTCGCCGAGATGGTCGAGTTGCTGTGCCGCACCCGCGGCATGGCGGCGGTCGACGCCTACATGCTGTGCTCGGTCTGCGGGGATCTCCGCATCAGCGAGATCGTCGACCAGCCGAACTGGGTGGTGTCGTTCTACTTCCCGCGCATCGTCTTCGAATGATGCCGATGCCCGGTCCCTCGCCGCACAACCAACCGAGTCCCCCCTCCCCTCGCGGGAGGGGGTTAGGGGGAGGGGGTTGTCGATCGAAGGGCACCGGAATTCCGTCGAGCAGGTCTCTAACATCCGTAAACCTCATGCCGGCTCTAGCGGCTCGAACCCCCTCCCCCTACCCCCCTCCCGCAGGGGGAGGGGGGACAAGACATGAAGCATCGCCCGACCGGGCGAATAAGGCTGTCTCTCCATGACCGGACCAGGTTCCCCCCTCCTCCAGGTCCGCAACCTCAGCACCCAGGTGGCGACGCCGGCGGGGCCGAGGCTGGTGGTCGAGGATCTGAGCTTCGACCTGAACCCCGGCGAGACGCTGTGCATCGCCGGGGAATCGGGCAGCGGCAAGTCGATGACCTCGCTGTCGATCATGAGGCTGCTGCCGCAGCCCATGGCCCGGGTCGCCGGCGGCCAGGTGCTGCTGCAGGGCCGGGACCTGCTGGCGCTGCCCGAGCGGCAGATGCGGCGGGTGCGCGGCGCCGAGATCGCGATGATCTTCCAGGAGCCGATGACCAGCCTGAACCCGGTGATGTCGGTCGGCCGGCAGATCGCCGAGGCGATCCGCGCCCATCGCAAGGTGGACGGCGCCGGGGCCCGGCGGCTGGCCCTGGAGGCGCTGGAGGCGGTGCGCATCTCCGAGCCCGAGCGGCGGCTGCGGCAGCATCCGCACGAGCTGTCCGGCGGCATGCGGCAGCGGGTGATGATCGCCATGGCCCTGGCCTGCCGGCCCAAGCTGCTGATCGCCGACGAGCCGACCACGGCGCTGGACGTCACCATCCAGGCGCAGATCCTGGAACTGATGCGCGACCTGCGGCGCCAATTCGGCACCGCCCTGATCCTGATCACCCACGACATGGGCGTGGTGGCCGAGATGGCCGACCGGGTGGTGGTGATGAACCAGGGCCGGGTGGTGGAGAGCGGCCCGGTGGTGCCGCTGTTCGAGGCGCCGCGCCAGGACTACACAAGGGCGCTGCTGGCCGCCGTGCCGAAGCTGGGCCAGCTGGCCGGCCGCGACGCGCCGCTGCGCGCCGACGTCCCTGCCCTGCCCGCGGCGGCGAACCAACCGGTGATCGAGGTCAAGGACCTGACCGTCCGCTTCGACATCGCCGGCGGGCTGCTGCAGCGCACGGTCAAACGGGTGCATGCCGTCGAGAACCTCTCCTTCACATTGAGCGCAGGCGAGACGCTGGCCCTGGTCGGCGAAAGCGGCTGCGGCAAGTCGACCACCGGCAAGGCACTGATGGGGCTGGTGCCGTGGCGCGGGTCTATCCGCATCGCCGGGGCCGAGGCCGCCGGGCTGGGGCCGGCCGCGCTGAAGCCGCTGCGCCGGAACATCCAGATGGTGTTCCAGGATCCCTACGCCTCGCTCGACCCGCGCATGACCGTGGGCGAGCTGGTGGCGGAGCCGCTGATGATCCACGGCCTGGCCAAGGGCGGCGAGCTGGCCGACCGGGTCGAATGGCTGTTCCGCCGGGTCGGGCTGGAGCCGGAGCTGCGCCACCGCCACCCGCATGAATTCTCCGGCGGCCAGCGCCAGCGCATCTGCATCGCCCGGGCGCTGAGCCTGTCGCCCAAGGCGATCGTCGCCGACGAATCCGTCTCCGCCCTCGACGTCTCGGTCCAGGCCCGGGTGCTGGACCTGCTGCACGAGCTGCAGGCCGATCTCGGCCTCGCCTATCTCTTCATCTCGCACGACATGGCGGTGGTGGAGCAGATCAGCCACCGTGTCGCGGTGATGTATCTCGGCCAGATCGTCGAGACCGGCACCCGCCGCCAGATCTTCGAGGATCCGCGCCATCCCTACACCCGCAAGCTGATGCAGGCGGTGCCGATCGCCGATCCGCGCCGCCGCCGCGACCATTTCCAGCGCCTGTCCGGCGAGGTGCCCAGCCCGGTGCGGCCGGTCGGCCACACCCCAGTCCTGGTCGACCTCGCCGATATCGGCGGCGGCCACCTGGTGGCGCGGGAGGCGGCGTAGCAGCCGCCCCGGGTTACACCGTCCAGGACAGGTCCATCCGGTCGATGCGCCGGATGCCGGTGTAGCCCCGGATCGTCGGCACCGTTTCCAGCCGGAGCTGCGGTATGGCGGCGGCCAGGGCGCCCAGGCTCTCCTCCAGCTCGATCCGCGCCAGCGCCTCGCCGATGCAGCGATGGGCGCCCGCCCCGAAAACCGGGTGCAGCCGCGTCGCCGCAGCCCGGTGGATGTCGAAGACATCCGGGTTCGGATAGACCTGCTCGTCGCGCATCGCCGACATGGTGGAGAATGTGCAGAGCGTCCCGGCGGGGATGATGAAGCCGTGCAGGTCGATCTCCTCGACCGTCACCCGGCCGATCGACGCCACGCTCGGCTCGTAGCGCAGGGCCTCCGCCACGGCGGCGGGGATCAGTGCGGGATCGAGGCAGACCTCGTTCCACTGCTCGCGGTGCTGCAGCAGAAGACAGACCTGCATCACGGCGGCCACCCGGGTCGTATCCGTGCCGCCGATGATCAGGATGATGATCTGGAACAGCATCTCCAGCGGCGACAGCTCCCCGGCTTCGTCGGCCGCCGCCAGGAAGGTCGACAGGAAGTCGCCGCGAGGCTGCCGGCGCCGCGCGTCGAGCACGGTTTCCACATAGCCCAGCAGATGCTGCATCGCGTCCTCCGCAACGGGGATCTCCTCGGACCGGACGCTGATATTGATGAAGCGGGTCACGTCGTAGACATGCCGGGTGAAGGCGGGGATGTCCCCCTGCGGCAGCCCCAGCAGATCGCTGATCACGACAGCGGGAAGCCGCGCCGCGAACTGTTCCACGAACTCGACATGCCCCGCGGCATGCCACTCCTCGATCAGCTTCTCCGCCGTTCGCCGGATCACCGGGCGGAGCTCAGCCATGGCGCGTGCCGCGAATGTCCGTGAGAACGGTGCCCGCCGCCGGCGGTGAACGTCCCCGTTGGCCGTCAGCATCCCATAGTCGAACGCGTCGAACAGCGATCCGTCGGTGACGCCGAGCATCTTCGGGAACGCGGTCCCGCCCGCCAGCAGCCGGGGATCCTTGCTGAGCCGTTCGATATCCGCCTGGCGGAGCACGAAGCGGCTCCCGGCCTGATGCGCGACGACGGGGTGGTCTGCGCGATAGCGCCGGAACGTCGCGTGGGGATCGTCGGCGAACTGCTCTTCCGTGAGGACCGGCAGATCGCAGCGCGCGGACACGGGGATCGCAGGGAACTGGACCGGATCGGCTTGCATCGGTACCTCCAAAACCTGGAGGCACCGTTGCAGGACCGGATTACCGGGCGATGTCCGGGATGCGCTTTTGTGTTGCCGTTGTCATCGATCGATGGCGACGGGATCGCGGCCCGGCTCCTGTGGCATGGGCCGGGTCCCGCTTCGGCGCGCGGCGGGACCCGGCAGCCTGCTACTCCTTCTTGCCCTGCCAGAAGAAGTCGTTCTCCGTCCCCGGGCCCCAGACCAGGCCCTGGACATTCTTGCGCGCGGCGACCGCTTCGACCTGCTGGAACATGAAGGCGTAGGGCCCGGTCTCGCGGATCTCGCGCTGCAGGTCAGCATACATCGCCTGGCGCTTGGCGGTGTCGGTCTCCAGCACCGCGGCCTCGGTCTCCTTGGTCAGCTCGGGAATGTCCCAGGAGGTGCGCCAGGCGGTCGTCTTCATCGGCGGGTTGTCGCCATTGTCGACATTCATGCCGAAGTTCTGGGCGTTGGTGTGCGGGTCCTGGTAGTCCGGGCCCCAGCGACCGATCGCGGTCTGGTATTTGCGCGACCGGATCTTGCTGGTCTGCTGCTTGTCGTCCGAGGCGATGATCTGCAGCTCCACCCCTGCCTTGGCGAAGGTCGCCTGGATCGACTGCGCCATCTCCAGATACGGCGACCCGTTCGGCACGTCGATGGTGATCTTGAAGCCGTCCGGATAGCCGCCCTGCGCCAGCAGCTGCTTGGCCTTGTCGACATCGAGCTTGAACGGCATGTCGTCGAGGGCGCCGAGGAACCCTTTGGGCAGGAAGTTCTCATGCGGGACCGCAAGGCCCTTCATGAAGCTGTCGGCCATGCCCTGGTAATCGATCAGGGACTTCAGCGCCTGGCGCACCTCGACCTTCTTCAAGGGCTCGGTCTGGGTGTTCATCGACAGGTACCAGATGGTGCCGCGCGGTACTTCCTGCACCGTCACATCCGGATTCGACTTCAGCGAGTCCAGCTGCTCGCCGGTCAGGCCGCGGGCGATGTCGACATCGCCCTTCTGCAGCAGCAGCAGCTGGGAGGTCGGGTCCAGCACATGGCGGAAGAAGATCCGTTTGAAGCCCGGCTTGCCCCGCCAGTAGTCGTCGAACCGGTTCATCACCAGGCTCTCATTCGGCTTCCAGCCGCCGAGCTCGTAGGGGCCGGAGCCGGCGGAATGGGTGTTCAGCCACTCATGGCCGAAATCGCCGTTCTTGGCGTTCGCCTCCACCACCTTGCTATCGACCACCGAGGAGACCGTGGCGCTGAGGCAGTTCAGCACGAAGCTCGGGGCGTAGGCCTTGTCGGTCTTGAACACCAGCGTCCGCGCATCCGGCGCCGTGACCATGGCGTCGACATTCTCCGCGGTCAGGCCGAACTGGCCGACGATGAAGGCCGGCGACAGGTTCAGCTTGATGGCGCGGCGGAGCGAATAGGCCGCGTCCTCCGCCGTCAGCGGATTGCCGGAGTGGAACTTGACCCCGTCGCGGATCTTGAAGGTGTAGCTCTTGCCGTCGTCGGCGACGGTCCAGCTCTCGGCGATGCCGGGCAGGAAGTTCGCCGGATCCTGGGCGTTGTAGTAGATCAGCCGGTCATAGACCTGGTTGATGTATTCGGTGGTCGAGAATTCGAACACCTCGGCAGGATCGAGGCTGATGATGTCGTCGATCCGGTAGGCCTGGACCAGCGTGTCCTTCGGCGTCTCGGCCCGGGCCGGCAATGCCGCGCAGCCGAGCAGGATCGCGGCGATGGCGCCGCGAAGGATTGTTCTCATTTGGATGCACCCCCTGTTTGCTGGGCAGGGCGATGGTAGGCTCGGCTTGCGATGGCGACTAGGCGGATTCGCTCATGATTTTGCGCATCCGCCTATTTTGCCGGCCGGGCGAAGACCTTGCGGGTCTCGACCACCTGCGGCTCCTGCCCCGGCGCCGCGACTTGGGCCGATTGCGCCGGCAGCGTCGCGCCGTCGGGCAGCGCCCGGTGCTTGGTGTCGAAGTTCACGGTGACCGTCGTGCCGTCGCCAAAGCTTGAGCGCTGCAGCAGCCGGTCGGGCGACAATACGGCGAAATCGGTCATCGGCAGGGTGAAGACCCGTTCGTGCAGCGGCCGGGACACCCGGTCGTAGGCGGCGATCACCGGCAGGTCGCGGTCCAGCACCGCTGCGTTCAGGTGGTAGAGCGGCGGCACGGCATAGAGCAGTTGCAGCAGCGCCGTGGTCTCGCGCTGGTCCGAGAATTTCAGTGAGCCGTATTCCCAGTGATGGGTGGTGACGACGCTGTCGTGCAGCGCGATCTCGTAGAGCGGCAGGCGGAAGCGCGGATCGAAGACGACGCGCGCGACCTCCGGCTTCAGCTTGACCGGGCTGAAGTAGAGCGACGGCGTCTCCGGCGGCCAGTAGTTGCCGCGGTAATAGGGCGAGCGCTTTTCCTTCATCTCCGGCGCCATCCAGGCGAAGGGCTGGGTGGTCATGCCATGGGCGAAGGCGATCTGCGGCGCGAACAGGGCTGAGCCGCCCTCGCTGCCGACCACAAGGCCGAGCGAGGCGGCGAAGGCCAGGCGGCGGCGGCGCGCCTCGGCGTCCTGCGCCTCGCTGGTCTCGCGGCCCGGCGCATAGTCGTCGAACACCAGGCCGGTGGCGTCGACATCGAGGAACAGGCTGTCCAGGCCCGCCGCCTTGGCCACCGCCGCGATCCGCTGCCGGGCGTAGGGTTCCGCCGCCACCGCGCTGGCATAGACGCCGCGGCCGGCGAAGCCGGTGACGATTTTGCCGTGGCTGTCGATATATCCGGCGGCGGCGAGATCGGCGCCCATCTGCGCCGTCGGCCAGGTCTCGGGCAGGTCCGGCGGATGGGCGCTGCCATAGCTGTCATAGGCGCCGACGAGATAGCCGGCGGCCTTGGCAGCGGCCACCGCCTGCGGATGCCACAGCGCGTCGCGCCAGTCCTCGACGCCCAGCCAGGCGCGGGTGAGGCCGGCCTTCCGCAACGCCACCACGGTGTCGAGCGACAGCCCGCCGCCCCAGCGCTCCGGCGGCGCCAGCAGCGGGCCGAAGGCCTCGGTCAAAGCAGCGCGCAAGGAGCCGACGGCCCAGGCGGCCTCGGCCGCGGGGTCGTGCCCGCCCGGCAGCGGATCGACCGGCGCCATCGGCACCGCCCGGCGCAAGGCGTCGTTGACCGCGCGGGTCAGCGCCGCGCGACTGTAGGCCGAGACGAAGCCGCCGGCGCCTGCGGCGTCCTTGAACGCATCCTCGAAGGCCTGCCGGCCCTCCGCATCGAAGGCCTGCCACAGCCGGCCGGCGAGATGGCCCGGATCGTCCTTCTTCTGCTGCACCAGCCGGACGAAGGCGCGCCACTGCAGCACGTCCTCCGGCTTCAGCGGCCCCTTGCCCCAGAGATAGATGTGCGGGGCGCCGCCGAGCCGGGCGACATCCGGCAGCGCCTTGATCTTGTCGACGAGGGAGACGAAGCCGCCGCTGGCCTGCAGCCAGGCGCGATAGGCCCTCGCCCCGGCCAGCAGATCGGCCGGCCCCGGCACGACGCGGACGACATAGGGCGCGCTGGGCGCGAGGCGGGTGAACTCATGCGCCAGGACCGGCCGCGCCCGGCCGGCATCTTCGACGATCGCGAACCAGGTGTTGAACGGCGTCTCGACCAGCCAGGTGATCGAGCGATCCGCCCGCAGCTCGGTCCAGAAGGGCATCGACAGCTGCTCGGTCAGGCCGGCGGGCTCGTAGCGCCGGGTCAGCCAGTCGAGCCAGGCGGGGTCGTCGGCCGGGATATAGCTACCCTCGCCGAAGGGCATAGCATAGGCGGTGATCGCAGCCGGGTCGGCGGTCTGCGGCCACGCCAGCGTCGTCGGCCGGGCGGAGCGGATCGACACGCGCAGCGCCTCGCCCTCGACCGCGGCCTCGATCGTATAGGCATCGCTGCCCGCCTCGAGCCGCCAGCCCAGGCCGGTCCGGTCCGTCACCTGTCCCGGATCCATGGCAGGGGCGGCCAGCGCCGTCTCGTTGCCGCCGGCGGGGCGGAACGACACCGCCAGCGTCGCCGGGTCGACCAGGAAATCGCCAGCCGGCACCGACAGCTTCACCGGCTCGTCCGGCGCCGCCTCGGCGACACCCGCCAATCCCCCCAGAGCCAGCGCCAGGACGCAGAGCCGAACCACCGATCTACCGGCCAGGACCAATATGAATCTCCTTCGGATCGCTCTCAGGATTGTCCAATAATTCATTATTATAAAACGATTTTTGTTCGATCCAGATGCGGTATCGATCGGGCTTGGCCTTTTGCGCCTGTAACCGGAAACCCGTCCGCTGAAACTCTCCGGTAGCCGGCGGTCCCCAGGATCGGATCGGGCTCGGGACCGCCTACCCGTGCCGTAACCGCATCCGGGATCTCGCACAGGATGAAAGTCATCGTCACCGCCGCGCCGCTGGCTGGGCATCTGAATCCTCTGCTGGCCATCGGGCGCATTCTCGCCGAGATGGGGCACGAGGTCGTGGGCTACGCGCCCAGCGTGCTCCGGCGGAACGTCGAGGCCAACGGGCTGAGGTTCCACCCCTATCCGCCGGAGGTCGACGTCGACATCAGCGACATCCGCCGGTTCTTTCCGGAGGGCCGGACGCTGACGCCGGGCTTCCCCGCCCGCCGGAAGGCATGGGAGCGGATCTTCGTGGAGCGCATGGACGCCGAATATCGGGGGCTACAGGATCTCCTCCGTGAGTTTCCGGCCGAAATCATTCTCGCCGAGAGCATGACCTTCGCGACCCTTCCCCTGCTGATGGGACCGCGCGCGGGCCGCCCGGCGATCGTCCATGTCGGCGCGGTCTTCCTGCAGTTGTCCCGCGACGACCAGGCGCCGATGTTCTCCGGGCTGGCGCCGGCGAGCACCGGGGAATGGTTCGACCCGATCGACCGCTTCATCGACGGCGTGCTGACGGCCCACGGCAGGCCGCCCCTGCCGATGCCGTTCTACGACGCGATGATCCGACTGCCGGACCTGTTCCTGCAGGTGGGCGTGCCCGGGCTGGAGTTTCCGCGCAGCGCGCTCCCGCCGTCGCTGCACTATATCGGCGCCAACCCGCCGGCCCCGGGCCTCTATCCGGTCCCGGACTGGGCGGGCGACCTGGACGACGGCCGCAAGGCCGTGCTGGTGACCCAGGGGACCGTCGCCAACTCCGACCTCGAGCGGCTGATCGGCCCGACCCTCAGGGCCTTGGCCGGCGAACCGGACCTGGTCGTGGTCGCCACGACGGGCGGCCGGCCAGTGGAGGCGCTAGGCCCGCTGCCGGGGAATGCCCGTGTCGCGCAGTTCCTGCCCTATGACTGGCTGATGCCGAAGCTCGACCTGCTGGTCACCAATGGCGGCTATGGCGCGGTTACCCAGGCGCTGAGCCTGGGCGTCCCCCTGGTCCAGGCCGGAACGACCGAGGACAAGCGCGAGGTGGCGGCGCGCATCGCCTGGTCCGGCGTGGGCGTGGCGCTGGGCACCAACGAGCCGACCATATCCCAGATCCGGGCGGCGGTGCGGCAGGTCCTGGACACGCCCTCCTTCAGTGCCAGAGCCGGGGCGATGGCCCGGGAGTTCGAGGCGCATGGCCTGCGTCGCACGATCGTGCCGTTGCTGGAGGGGCTGACGCGTCAGGCACGACCGCATCCGACTGAGGATCGGCTCTCAGCCCTTTGAATCAGCGGATGGTTCCAAGCTCACCTGAAGACCTTCCAAGACCGGTGCAGGCATCCCGGCCAGGGCTGCGGGATGCGTCCGGGCGAAGGGGCCGAGGGCGAGGCCGGCGAAGGTCTCGACCATCCGGCGGCGCAGCCAGGGCAGCCGCGTCGATGGATGGAAGGTCAGGTCGCGGAAGGCCCCGATCCAGCGGCTGTCGGACTGGAAGGCCGGGGTCAGCAGCGCGCTCATGCGCTGGTAGAAGCGGATGTGCCGCCGGCGCCGCGCGGCATAGGCGGCCAGCGCCGCGGGAATGTCCGGCGCGGCCGCCAGCGTATCGGCCAGGGCGGCGCCGTCCAGCATCGCCATGGTCACCCCGGCGCCGAGCTGCGGGCTGGTCGAATGGGCGGCGTCGCCGATGAAGGCGATGCGGTCGCCGAAGGGCCGGCGCAGCGTCGCCTGGGCGTAGCGGGCGAGCGTCAGCTGGGCCGGGTCGGTGATGCCGGCGATCACCGGCTCGATCTCCGGCCACAGGTCGAGGATCCGGCGCCGCCAGGCCGCGATGCCCGCCGCCACCAGGGCCGGATGCTCGGCCACCCGGAGGCTCCAGAACAGGATGGCGCGCGGCACCTCGTCACCCGGCATCCGCCCGACCGGCAGCAGCCCCAGCATCTCGCGCGCCGCACGGAAGCGCTGCTCCAGCCGGTCCAGCCGCAGCCCCGCGGCCGGCACGGTCGCCCAGACCGCGCCATAGGCGTAGGGGCGAGGCCGGACAGGGGCGCGGGCGAGCGGGCGCAGCGCCGAGCCGCTGCCGGTGGCGTCGACCACCAGGTCGACCGCCGGCAGACGGCGGCCGGCGGTGGTGACCGGCACGGGCCGGTCCTCCGCATCCGCCAGTGTGGCGATCTCGACCCCGGTCTCGACCGGGATGCGGCGCGACGCGGCGGCCTGCCACAACACCTCGAAGATCGCGGCGCGGTGGATCGCCAGGCCATGCAGCGCCGGATCGACCGTGGCATAGCTCAGGTCGAACACCACCCGGCCCGACGGCTCCGACCGGGCATAGAGCCCGTCGATCCGCTGGCCATAGGCCAGGGCGGCGTCGAGCGCGCCGATCCGGCCCAGCGCGGCCAGGCCGGCGGGCTGCAGCATCAGCCCGGCACCGATCGGCCGCGGCTCGGCGAAGCGCTCGAGCAGCCGCACCCGGTGCCCGGCATCGTTCAGGAAACAGGCGGCGGCCAGCCCGGCCGGGCCGCAGCCGCAGACGGCGATCGACAGTGGGTCGGTCACGATACGGCTATTCGTTCTCCAGCGCCGCGCGGGCGGCCTGCAGCTTCTCGCTGATCGCGGGCTCGACCTTCGGATAGGCCAGGTCCAGCCCGTCCATGGCGTCGACGATCGCGGCGGCGACCGCGAGCCGGGTAAACCATTTGCTGTCGGCCGGGATGACGTGCCAGGGTGCGTGCGGCGCGGAGGTTGCCCGGATCATCTCCTCATAGGCCTTCATGTAGTCCGGCCAGAGCTGCCGCTCCGCCACGTCGCTGGGTTGGAACTTCCAGTGCTTCTCCGGATCGTCCAGCCGCTCCAGGAAGCGCTTCTTCTGCTCCTCCCTCGAGACGTTGAGGAAGAACTTCAGGACCAGCGTGCCGTTGCGGGCCAGGTAGCGCTCGAAGGCACCAATATCCTCGAACCGCTCCTTCCAGATTTTCTTCGTCACCAGCTTCGGCGGCAGACGCTGATTGCCCAGCACGCCCGAATGAACCCGGACGACCAGCACCTCCTCATAGTAGGAGCGGTTGAAGATGCCGATCCGGCCACGCTCCGGCAGATGCCGGTTGGTACGCCACAGGAAGTCGTGGTCCAGTTCCTCCGCCGAAGGCTGCTTGAAGGACGTCACCTGGCAGCCCTGCGGGTTGATCCCGGACATCACGTGCTTGATGGTGCTGTCCTTGCCCGCCGCGTCCATCGCCTGGAAGATCAGCAGCACCGACCAGTGGTCCTGGGCGTAGAGCTTGTCCTGCATCTCGGCCAGCTTGGCGACGCTCTGGGCCAGCGCCTCCTGCGCCACCTCCTTGTCGTCCAGCCAGGCGGTGTCCGCCGGGTCCCAGTCCTTCAGGCGGAAGCCGTCGCCGTCCTCGATCCGGTACCGCTTCGCCAGCCTGTCCAGCTCGACCATCTTGCCCCTCCCCGATCGATGCGCCCGCGCGCCGACACATGATGATCGATGCAGGAATTTCGTCGGTCTGGCAAATCGGAGATGATGTCGCGCCTTCCGCAGCGAGGACCGCATGATCCGGCATGTCACCTTCATCACCCATCCCGACGTGCTGATCGACCCGGCGGTGCCGGTGCCGGACTGGCCGCTGTCGGAGCGTGGCCGGACCCGGATGCGGGCGGTGCTGGACCAGCCCTGGACAGCGGGGCTGCGCAGCCTGTTCTGCAGCACCGAGCGCAAGGCCCGGGACGGCGCCGCCATCCTCGCCAACGCTTTGGGCTTGCCGGTCGCGGAGCTGGAGGAACTCGGCGAAAACGACCGTTCGTCAACCGGTTATCTGCCGAAGCTCGAGTTCGAGGCAATGGCCGACGCCTTCTTCGCCCGGCCAGAGGAGAGCGTGCGCGGCTGGGAGCGCGCGGCCGACGCCCAGCGCCGCATCGTTGCCGCGGTGGACGAGGTCCTGCGCCGGGCGCCCGCCGCGGGCGACATCGCCATCGTCTCGCATGGCGGCGTCGGCGCGCTGCTGCTGTGCCACCTCGAGGGCCGGCCGATCAGCCGCGCGGCCGACCAGCCCGCGGGCCAGGGCGGCCACTACTATGCCTTCATCGCGGAAGACCGCCGGCTGCTGCACGGGTGGCGCAGCATCGACCGGTCGTAGCGCGACGGAAGCCGGATGCCGCCCCGTGGAGTGTTCATGCCACTCAGGCATGACTTCGCAGACAGGCACCAAATGATTTCGAAGTTCACCCGCACCCTGCTGCTCGCGGCCACCGTGATCGTCGCCGTGCCGGCGACCTTCGCTGGGGCGCAGACCTATGACGGCCGCCAAGACCGGGAGACGCTGCAGCACCGGCAGCACGCGGCCTGCGGCCACATCCATTCCCACAAGGCGCGTAACAGCTGCGAAGCCCGCGTGGCGCATGACTGGCGGCACAACCGCCACCACTAACGATGATCTGAATCGGAGCAGGCTCCCGCCACCCGCGTGGCGGGAGCCGTCTACTTCAGCAATATCAGATCTCTATCGGACAATCCTAAAGTCATTTCTTTTATTCAGTTCAACCCGCTGTTGCCTTCGGGCCGCCCCGGTGCGATGACGCCGGCATGATCGCCGCCCCGACCCCAGCCTTGACCGACGCCGAGATCCTGGCCCGTCTGCTGTATCGCGACGGGCTGATGCTGATCCTCGACAAGCCGGCCGGGCTGCCGGTGCATGCCGGGCCCAAGGGCGGGCCGGTGCTGGACCATCATCTCGACGCGCTGCGCTTCGGCCTGCCGCACCCGCCCGCCCTCGCCCACCGGCTCGATAAAGACACCAGCGGCTGCCTGGTGCTGGGCCGGCACCGCAAGGCGACGGCGACGCTGGGCGAGCTGTTCGCCTCCGGCCGGGTGGCGAAGACCTACTGGGCGGTGGTCGAGGGCGGCCCGGCCGAGGATGCGGGCCGCATCGACCTGCCGCTGGCCAAGCGGTCGGCGCAGCGCGGCTGGTGGATGAAGGTCGACCCCGCCGGCCAGCCGGCGCGGAGCGAGTTCCGCGTGCTGGGCCGCGCCGAAGGCCTGGCCTGGCTGGAGCTGCGGCCGCTGACCGGGCGGACCCACCAGCTGCGGCTGCACTGCTCGGCCTCCGGCTTCCCGATCCTGGGCGACGCCATCTACGGCACCGCCGGCCGCGGCCCGGAAGCGCCGCCGCTGCACCTGCACGCCCGCGCCGTATCGGTGCCGCTGTACCCGAAGAAGCCGCCGGTCGCTGCCGAGGCACCGCCGCCGCCCCATCTTGCCGAGACCCTGCGGCGCTTCGGTGCCGGCACGGCCGCCTGACCGCCGCGGTTGCGGCCGACATATCGCCCGCCGGTTCCGAGTCGCCCGGCTCTCCCGCTCGCTCGCCGCCTCCCGAGGATATCCGCGCCGGGACTCGGCGGGACGACTCCGCCACCAGCCCCGGCGACGAAAGCTTTGCAAACCGGCTGGGACAGGACTGATCGATACACAACACATGGCGGCTCGCGCCTCTGGGAACCACAACCTGTTGCATATCCGGATCGAACCGGGTTCAATGGTCGCGAACCCCCGTGTTGACGGCCGGATCGCGCCCGGCTACGCCCCTGACCGTGACAACAGCAGCCCGCACCCGCCCCGCCATCCGCTTCCGTGGTCGCTCCTTCATGGCGCTCGTCCTGGCGCCGGAACCGCCGATCACGGACTGGCTCACCGAACTCGACGCCCAGATCCAGCGTTCGCCTGCGTTTTTCCAGGGCCGTCCCGTCGTGGTCGACCTGTCGGCCCTGCCGATGCGCAAGCAGGACTTGGCGGCGCTGATCGAGGACCTGCAGCAGCGCGACATCCGCCTGATCGGGATCGAGGGCGCCGACCCGGCGTGGCTCGGCTCCGAGGCCTGGGGTCTGCCGCCGCTGATGACCGGCAGCCGGCCGGCCGGGATGATCGAGGTGCCGGACGGCGCCCAGGCCGCTGCGCCGGCGGCCGAGGCGCGCCCCGCCGCCTCGCTGCTGCTGGACCGGCCGGTGCGCTCCGGCCAGTCGGTGATCTTCCCCGAGGGCGACGTCACGGTCGTCGGGTCGGTCGCCTCGGGCGCCGAGATCATCGCCGGCGGGTCGATCCACGTCTATGGCACGCTGCGCGGCCGGGCAATCGCTGGGTCCACCGGCAACGGCGGCGCCCGGATCTTCTGCCGCAAGCTGGAGGCCGAGCTGCTGGCCATCGACGGTCTGTACAAGACCGCGGACGACATGGAGCCGAAGCTGCGCGGCAAGATGGTGCAGGCTTGGCTCGACGGCGACGCCATGGTCCTGGCTGCCCTGGACTGAGACAAAAGAGGAGAGCGGCAAGTATGGCCAAGGTCTTGGTCGTGACATCCGGAAAAGGCGGGGTCGGCAAGACGACCTCCACCGCAGCGCTGGGCGCGGCCTTGGCCCAGAGCGGGCAGAACGTCGTCGTCGTCGACTTCGATGTCGGCCTGCGCAACCTCGACCTGGTGATGGGGTCGGAACGCCGCGTGGTGTTCGACCTGATCAACGTGGTCCAGGGCGACGCCAAGCTGCCGCAGGCGCTGATCCGCGACAAGCGGGTCGACACCCTGTCGCTGCTGGCCGCTTCGCAGACCCGCGACAAGGATGCCCTGACCATGGAGGGCGTGTCGCGCGTCATCGGCGAGTTGAAGGAGAAGTTCGACTGGGTGATCTGCGACAGCCCGGCCGGAATCGAGAAGGGCGCCGTGCTGGCCATGCGCCACGCCGACATGGCGGTGGTCGTGACCAACCCTGAGGTCTCCTCGGTCCGTGACTCCGACCGCATCATCGGCCTGCTCGATTCCAAGACCGAGCGCGCCGAGAAGGGCGAGCGGGTCGAGAAGCACCTGCTGCTGACCCGCTACGACCCGGCACGGGCCGAGCGCGGCGAGATGCTGAAGACCGAGGACGTGCTGGAGATCCTGTCGATCCCGCTGCTCGGCATCATCCCGGAGAGCGAGGAGGTGCTGAAGGCCTCGAACATGGGCGCGCCGGTCACCCTCAACGCCCCGTTGAGCGCCCCGGCCCGGGCCTATTCCGACGCGGCGAAGCGCCTGAGGGGCGAGACCCTGCAGATGACGGTGCCCAGCGACAAGAAGGGGATCTTCGCCAAGCTGTTCGGCCGGAGGGTCGCATGAGCCTGTTCAGCTTCTTCACCAAGCGCAACTCCGCCCCCGTGGCGCGGGAGCGGCTGCAGATCCTGCTGGCGCATGAGCGCTCGGTGATCGGCGGCCGGTCCGACCTGATCGCAACGCTGCAGGAGGAGATCCTGGCGGTGATCGCCAAGCACATCGCAGTCGACCGCGAGAAGGTGCAGGTCAAGCTCGACCGTGGCGATGCCGTGTCGACGCTCGAGGTCGACATCGAGATCCCGACCCCGGCGGGCCCTGCCCGGATCGCCGCGCGGGGCTGAGCGAAGCCGGTCTCACCCATAAAGGGCGTGCGGAAGGCCCCGGTGAGACGCCGCTCCGGTCCCGGCTCAGCCGGCCGGCCTCCTCCCCGAAGCGGCCTCGATGGCTTCAGCCCTTCACCGCCTCGATAGTGAGGCTGAGCGGCAGGTTCGGCCGATCCGCCGGCATCCGCCACAGCCCGTCCGCCCCCTGCACCAGGCACGGCCACATCTGCCAGGCGGCGGCATCGTGCTCGCGCAGGGCCGTCAGCCGCAGTCCGGCCGCCAGCAGCGCGCCGACGACGGCGCCGAGCGGATGGTCCCATTCGACCGAACGGGGGTGGTTGAAGACGGCGTCACGGTCGGCGTAACTGCCCTGGCCCTCGAACTCGATCGGCGCGTCGCGGAAATAGGCGTAGCTCGGCACGAGAGGCGCGTCCGCTCCGGCCTGGTCCAGCGCCCGCGCCGCCGGATGGCCATCGAGGAAATAGAGCCGACCGCCGGGCTTGAGCAGCACCGCCACCACCTGCGCCCAGCGGGCGATGTCGGGCAGCCAGATGATGGTGCCCCAGCTGGTGAAGACGAGGTCGTGGCGGCCCTCGCCGAGCAGCCTCGGCGCGTCGTAGAGGTCGCCCTCGACGAACTCGGCGCTGCTGCCGGCGTCGGCCGCCAGGGCCCGGGCGGCGGCGATCGCGTTGGCGGAGAAGTCGAGGCCGGTGACCTGCGCCCCGCGCCGGGCGAGGTACATCGTGTCCATGCCGAAATGGCACTGCAGATGGGCCACGCGCAGCCCGGCGATGTCGCCGATTTCCGCCGCCTCGATCGGCCCGAGATCGGTCTCGCCACGGCGAAAGCCGTCGACATTGTAGAAGGCTGAGCGGAGATGCACGGCAACCCGCTCGTCCCAATGGGCCCGGTTGGCGGCAACGCCCTCATGCATCGGTTCCTCCCCTCCCCATCCCTCTGCAGAGGGATGGTTTCTACCAAAAGGTGCATCGGGCGAACAGGTCGAGATCAAGCCCTAGGGCGGGCACGCTCCCGGATCGGCGCCTGGAACCACAGGCTGTAGCCGTCCGGGTCGCTGAGAGTGAGCTGCCGCATGCCATATGGCGCGTCGGCTGGCGGCTGCAGATCCGGCAGCCTTGAGCAGAGCTCTTCATAGACGGCATCGACGTCGTCAACGCTGAAGTAAAGACAGGTGTCGCCATGCCAGCGCTGCCGGGCGTCGACCCGGGCGGCAGGGCGCTGCCCTTCGTCATAGGCGGTGTTCAGCATCACCTGGGCCGGCCCGAGCGCCAGCCACACCCAGTGCGAGAAGCGCCCCTCCGGCGTCTCGACCACAGCGGAGGCGTCGACGATCGCAAATCCCAGCACCTCCCGGTAGAAGGCCAGCGACTGCGGCATGTCATAGACATGCAGCAGGGGTGTCATGCCCCTTGCGGTGACGGTCATCCCCTGCCCCTCTCTCAGGACCGCAGCGACGATGTATTTCGCCGCGGCGGATCCGATGCGGAAACGGGCGGCGTCCGACCGCCGGGGACCGTGGCCGATCACGGCGTCAGCCCGACACGCGGCGCGCCGGCATCGCCGACATGCCGTCGACGGCGCGGAGCATGCCGGCATAGAGCATCCGGGTCACCCGGGCCGAGGTCAGGACCGCGTCGATCTCCGCCGGGTCGTCGAGCGCCGGCAGGGCCCCGGCCAGCGTCCGCACATGGCCCTCGCGCGCCTCGACGCGGTTGCGCAGGAAGCTCAGCGCGCGGCGGATGCCGGCGATCCGCGCGGTGCGCAGCAGGCCGTCGACGGCCGTCCCGGCGCAGGTGGCGGCGAGATATTCGAGCAGATAGGCGATGCCGAGGAAGCCGGCGGGATGGTCGCTGCGTCCGAGGAACCGCAGCCAGCAGATCCAGGCCTGGGTCGGCGGCGCCGGCATCGAGGTGACCACATCCGCCCGGCTGAAGCCCAGCGCCTCCAGATCGTCCAGCACCCGGAGATCCAGCCCCGCCACCTCCCCCGCCTTCTCCTGCAGCAGCAGGGCCAGCGGCATGTGCCGGCCGTGGTCCAGCATCCGCTCGGCCGCCAGCGCCAGGGTCGGCTGCAGCGCATGCTGGCAGTGATAGGCCTCGCGCAGGGTGTTGGCGTAGGTCGCGATCCCGGCCGAGCCGTCGAGCAGGCTGCGGGCGCTTCGGGTCTGCCGCACCGCAACGACCATGGCCACAGCCTCGGCATGAAGCACATCGAAAAATGTCGCGCTCATTCCGCACCACCATTTATAGGATACGAACAAATCGTAAACACTATTTTATATGGAAGGCAATACCATTTTTGGTGGTGCATCCCGCAGGCCCTGCCCGTCGCCACTGCGCTTGCTCCGCAGAGCGCGCGACGATACGAATGCCGCCCATCAGCGCCTTCGGCGCTCAAAGTTCTCCGGAGTTGTGTTTCATGGAGCTGCACGATCTGATCCGCAGCCTCGGGCTGGATCCCGACGCCCTGACCGGCGGCACGCTGGTCGTCCGGTCGCCGGTCGACGGCGCCGAGATCGCCCGCCTGCACGAGAATACGGAAGCCGATGCCGACGCCGCGATCGAGCGCGCGTCCAACGCCTTCCTGAACTGGCGCACCGTGCCCGGCCCGCGCCGCGGCGAGCTGGTGCGCCTGTTCGGCGAGGAGCTGCGCGCCCACAAGGCCGAGCTGGGCCGGCTGGTCTCGATGGAGGCCGGCAAGATCCTGCAGGAAGGCCTGGGCGAAGTGCAGGAGATGATCGACATCTGCGACTTCGCCGTCGGCCTCTCCCGCCAGCTCTACGGCCTGACCATCGCCTCGGAGCGGCCGGGCCACCGCATGGCCGAGACTTGGCATCCGCTCGGGCCGGTCGGCGTCATCTCGGCGTTCAACTTCCCGGTTGCCGTGTGGTCGTGGAACGCGGCGCTGGCCTTCGTCTGCGGCGACCCGGTGATCTGGAAGCCGTCGGAGAAGACCCCGGTCACGGCGCTAGCCACCATGGCGATCTTCCGCAAGGCGGCCGAGCGCTTCGGCGGCGTGCCGGACGGCCTGGCCGAGATCCTGATCGGCGGCCGCGCCATCGGCGAGGCGCTGGTCGACAGCCCGAAGGTGCCGCTGATCTCGGCCACCGGGTCGACCCGGATGGGCCGCGAGGTCGGACCGCGCGTGGCCCAGCGCCTGGGCCGGTCGCTGCTCGAGCTCGGCGGCAACAACGCCATGATCGTCTGCCCGTCGGCCGATCTCGACATGGCGGTCCGCGCCATCCTGTTCGGTGCGGTCGGCACCGCCGGCCAACGCTGCACCTCGCTGCGCCGGCTGTTCGTCCATGACAGCGTCTACGACAAGCTGGTCCCGGCGCTGAAGCAGGCCTATGGCGCGGTGCGCATCGGCAGCCCGCTTGAGCAGGGCACGTTGGTCGGGCCGCTGATCGACCAGGCGGCCTTCGACGGCATGCAGAAGGCGCTCGCTGCAGCCCGCGACCAGGGCGGCACCGTCACCGGCGGCGAGCGGGCCACCGCGGGCGTCCCGGCCGGCGGCTTCTATGTCAGCCCGGCGATCGCCGAGATGCCGGCGCAGAGCGACATCGTCAAGCACGAGACCTTCGCGCCGATTCTCTACGTCATGAAGTACCGGGAGTTTGGCCAGGCGCTGGTGCTGCACAACGACGTGCCGCAGGGCCTGTCCTCCTGCATCTTCACCACCGACATGCGCGAGGCCGAGACCTTCCTGTCGGCGGCGGGCAGCGATTGCGGCATCGCCAATGTCAACATCGGCACCTCGGGCGCCGAGATCGGCGGCGCCTTCGGCGGCGAGAAGGAAACCGGCGGCGGGCGCGAGAGCGGCTCGGATTCCTGGAAGGCGTATATGCGCCGGCAGACCGCGACGGTGAACTACAGCCGCGAGCTGCCGCTGGCTCAAGGCATCGTCTTCGACCTCGGCTGAGAGCCCGCCCGATAATGCTACTGGCGCGGTCGTCTGACGGCGGTTTCTCCGCTTCCGGTGCTCACGGACTCAAACGTCCGCTGCGCGCCGGTTCTCGAAACCACCGCCAGCCGACTCACGCCAGCGCATTCTTGGACGGACTCTAACTCGGCGAAAAATCGGACAAAACGCAGGCGGGCGGCGGTTCCTTGACGGGTCCCCGGCCGCCTGCGCTAATGCGCAACAGACGCCCGGCGACGTCAGCCGGGGCACCAAACACGGGGGGATGTTCATGCATATCAGCCGTTTGGCATTGGCAGCCGGCGCGGCGCTGGCGCTCTTGTCCTCGGCGGCCGTCGCCGCCGACAAGGTCACGGTCGCCGTCACCGCGATCGTCGAGCACCCGGCCCTGGACGCCGCCCGCGACGGCGTCAAGAAGGCGCTGGAGGAAGCCGGCTACAAGGACGGCGACAATCTTGTCTTCCAGTATGAATCGGCCCAGGGCAACCCGGCCACCGCCGCCCAGATCGCGCAGAAATTCGTCGGCGAGAACCCGAATGTGATCGTGCCGATCGCCACGCCCTCGGCCCAGGCCGTGGTGGCGGCGACCCAGGACATCCCGGTGGTGTTCACCGCGGTCACCGACCCGGCGGGCGCCCAGCTGGTCAAGAACCTGGAGAAGCCGGGCGGCAACGTCACCGGCATCTCCGACCTGTCGCCGCTGGCCGATCACCTGAACCTGATCAAGGAGATCGTGCCGAAGGTGAAGACCATCGGCGTGCCCTACAATCCGGGCGAGGCCAATGCGGCGGCGCTGATCGCGGCGCTGCAGGAGATGGCGCCGGAGTGGAAGGTCGAGATCGTCACCGCCGCGGCCTCCAAATCGGCGGACGTCCAGGGCGCGGCGCAGAGCCTGGTCGGCAAGGTCGACGTGATCTATGTCCCGACCGACAACACCATCGTCTCGGCGCTGGAGGCGGTGATCGCGGTCGGCACCGAGAACAAGATCCCGGTGTTCTCCGGCGATACCGACAGCGTCACCCGCGGCGCCATCGCCTCGGTCGGCTTCGACTATTTCGAGGTCGGCCGCCAGACCGGCGCGGTCGTGGCCCGGGTGCTGAAGGGCGAGAAGCCCGGCGACATCGCGGTCAAGAACGCCAGCGGCACCGACCTGTTCGTGAACACCAAATCGGCCGCGGCGATGGGCGTCACCGTCCCCGAGGCGGTGCTGAGCCGCGCCAAGAAGGTGATCAAGTAAGCTCGAAGGCATAGGTTGGGTTCGCCGCAGCGAACCCAACCGACATGCACCGCCCCGAAACGGCCGGCCGGACATGACAGATCCGGCCTGAGCCCGTATATCGGGGCCTTCTCGTTTCCGCGGCCGTCGGCCGCCCGCAGGACGTGTTGATGAGTCTGTTCGCCTTCCTCGGCGCGATCGAGATCGGGTTGATCTACGCCCTGGTCGCCCTCGGTGTGTTCCTCTCCTTCCGGGTGCTCAACTTCCCCGACCTGACGGTCGACGGCAGCTTTCCGCTCGGCGCCGCCGTCACCGCCACGCTGATCGTCGCCGGCGTCGATCCGGTGCTGGCCACCCTGGTCGGGGCCGCGGCCGGCGCCGTCGCCGGGCTGGTCACCGCCTGGCTCAATGTCCGCTTCGGCATCCTGCACCTGCTCGCCAGCATCCTGACCATGATTGCGCTGTGGTCGATCAACCTGCGGATCATGGGCAAGCCGAACGTGGCGCTGATCAACCAGGACACCGTGATCGGCCTGTTCGCCTGGCTGTCGCCGGTGATCGAGGGTGTCGGCCTGCCCGCCCGGGCGACGCTGAAGGTGGTGGTGCTGGCGATCATCGTCCTGGTCGTCGGCCTGGCTCTGGGCCGGTTCCTGACCTCCGAATTCGGCCTGGCCATGCGCGCCACCGGCGCCAATTCCCGGATGGCGCGGGCGCAGGGCATTTCGACCAAGCTGCACATCTATGTCGGCATGGCGCTGTCGAACGCGCTGGTGGCGCTGGCCGGCGCCCTGTTCGCCCAGACCGCCGGCTTCGCCGACGTCACCGTCGGCACCGGCACCATCGTCAACGGCCTGGCCGCGGTGATCCTGGGCGAGACGATCTTCCGCACCCGCTCGATCGTGATGCTGCTGCTGGCCTGCGTGGTCGGCGCCGTCCTGTACCGCATCGCCATCGCGCTGGCGCTGAACACCGGCTGGCTCGGGCTGCAATCCTCCGACCTCAACCTGGTGACCGCCGTCTTGGTCGGCATCGCGCTGATGCTGCCGGGCGTCCGCAACCCCTTGAAGACCCTGTTCCGGCGGAGCGCCTGAGATGATCCGAGTCCAGGACGTTCACGTCACCTTCGGCCGCGGCACGCCGCTCGAGAACCGTGCCCTGCGCGGCCTCGACCTGACCATCCCGACCGGCGAGTTCGTCACCGTCATCGGCTCGAACGGCGCCGGCAAGTCGACTTTGCTGAACGTGCTGAGCGGCGATGCGGTGGCGGAGCGCGGCCGGGTCGAGATCGACGGCGTCGACGTCACCCGCTGGCCGGCGCCGAAACGGGCCGGCCTGGTCGCCCGGGTGTTCCAGGACCCGATGGCAGGCACCTGCGAGGCCCTGTCGATCGAGGAGAACATGGCCCTGGCCTATGCAAGGGGCCGGGCACGCGGCCTCGCCGCCTCGCTCGACGGGCCGCGCCGCACGGTGTTCCGCGACAAGCTGGCGGTGCTGGGGCTGGGGCTGGAGAACCGGCTGGGCGATTCCATGGGCCTTTTGTCCGGCGGCCAGCGCCAGGCGGTCAGCCTGCTGATGGCGACGCTGGCCGGAATGAAGATCCTGCTGCTGGACGAGCACACCGCGGCACTCGACCCCCGCACCGCGGATTTCGTGCTGCGGCTGACCTGCAAGATCATCGAGGAGCAAAGGCTGACGGCGCTGATGGTCACCCACTCGATGCGCCATGCACTCGACCACGGCACCCGCACGGTGATGCTGCATGAGGGCCGGGTCGCCTTCGACGTCGCCAATGACGATCGCAGCGGGCTGGACGTGCCGGACCTGCTGCAGCTGTTCAGCAAGGTCCGCGGCGAGCAGTTGGACGACGACGCGCTGCTGCTGGCCTGAGAAGGCCTGTTACTTGCCGTCGACGTTCAGCGGCCGGCCCCACAGCAGGCGGCGGGCCAGCGGCAGGAGAGCGGCGATGCCGAGGCCGAGCGCCGGCCACTGCACCCAGAGGTCGTGGGGACTGGTCATCAGGTTGATGACCAGCAGCACGGCGACGACCATGAGCGCGCCCAGCAGCCGGCGGCGCAACTGGTCGAAAATTCCGTGCCCCGGCTTTGCCGCCGGGGCCGCCACGGGCGCCACCGCGTCCACGCGATCGGCGTCCGGACCGACCCTGAGGGCATAGACCCGCACCGGATCCGCCATGTTCTTCATCGCCTGGGGGCCGAGATCGGCAAAGCCGATCTCGATCCGTCCGCGCACCTGGTCGTAAACGGCGCCGGACAGGCAGATACCGCCCGGCTGCGCCAGCGCCTGCAGCCGCGCCGCGACGTTGACACCGTCGCCCAGAAGGTCATCGCCATTGACCACGACATCGCCGAGATTGACCCCGACGCGCAGCCGCATGCGCCCGTCCTCGAGCTGGTTCGAAGCCCAGATGCCGAGCCTGTCCTGGGCGGTGATCGCGGCCTGAACCGCAGCGAGCGCGCTGGGAAACTCGGCCAGCAGCCCGTCCCCCGCCAGGTTGAAGACGCGCCCGCCTTGCCCTTCCGTCACCGTCCGCAGGATGTCGCGGGCCTGATCCAACCGGGCCAGCGTGCCGGTCTCGTCCCGCCCGACCAGCCGGGAGTAGCCGACCACATCGGCACAGAGGATGGCGGTCAGACGTCGTTCCGGCTGGGGCATGGATGGTCTCGCGGCGACTCAGAGGCCCGGATCATACCTCAGCGGCCGCGAGATCGCGAGATCAGGGAACGTTAAGAGAACACCCGAGTGGTCGCGGTCAGCCGACCTCGCCCTGGCGCCACAGCCAGGCAGCACCGCGCACGCCGCTGCTGTCGCCATGCCTGGCCTTCAGGATCGGCGTCGCGCATTCCCGGCCGAACACGATCGGCGGCAGGCGCCGCGGCACTTCGTCATAGAGCCGCGCGACATTCGACATGCCGCCGCCGAGCACGATGGCGTCGGGGTCGAGCAGGTTGACGACATGGGCCAGGCCACGGGTCAGCCGGCTGATGTAGCGCTCCAGCGTGGCCGAGGCATCGGCGTCGCCGGCCTCGGCCCGCGCCACCACCTCATGGGTCGAAATCTGCTGCCCGGTCACCCGGACATGGTCCTTGCCGAAGCCGGTGCCGGAGATCCAGGTCTCCAGGCAGCCCTGCTTACCGCAGTAGCAATCCGGGCCCGGCAGCTCCTCGGGCGTGGCCCAGGGCAGCTGGTTGTGACCCCATTCGCCGCCCACGCCGTTGCCGCCGCGATGGGCGCGGCCGTTGACGGCGATGCCGGCGCCGGTGCCGGTGCCGATGATGACGGCGAAAACCAGCCCCTTGCCGGCCGCGGCGCCGTCGGTCGCCTCCGACACCGCCAGGCAGTTGGCGTCGTTCTCGCAGCGCACCTCACGGCCGAGCGCGGCGCTGAGATCCTTGTCGAAGGGCTTGCCGATCAGCCAGGTAGAGTTGGCGTTCTTGACCAGGCCGGTCTGCGGCGACAGCACACCGGGCATGCCGACGCCGACCGTGCCGCGCTCACCCACCGCGGCTTCGACCGCGCCGACGAGATCACGGATCGCCTGGACCGTGCCCTCATAGTGGCGCGGCGTCGGGATGCGCTGGCGGTGCAGCTCCGTCCCGGCATCGTCCAAGGCGATCGCCTCGATCTTCGTGCCTCCGAGATCGACGCCGATCCGCATACCCGCCTCCGCCCGTCTTCAAGCCCAGAAAACGGCCCTGCACCCAAGCGCAGGACCGCGCCGTCCGCATGTACGCCCGCGGCTACTTCGCCGCGAGCACCATGATCATCTGCCGACCTTCCATCTTCGGCATCTGCTCGACCTTCGACAGGTCCTGCAGCTCGTCGCGCACCTTGACCAGCACGTTCATGCCGATCTCCTGGTGCGCCAGCTCTCGCCCGCGGAAGCGCATGGTCACCTTGACCTTGTCGCCCTCCTCGAGGAAGCGCCGCGCGCTGCGCATCTTCACGTTATAGTCATTGTCGTCGATGTTCGGGCGGAGTTTGATCTCCTTGACATCGATGACCTTTTGACGCTTTCGCGCCTCGTTCTTCTTCTTCTGCGCTTCGAATTTGAATTTGCCGTAATCGAGGATCTTGCAGACCGGCGGCTCGGCATTCGGCGAGATCTCGACAAGGTCCAGCCCGGCCTGCTCGGCGGCCCAGAGAGCCTCGCGCAGGGGCACGACCCCGATCATCTCACCTTCCACGCCGACCAGGCGGACCTGGGCCGAGTCGATCTCGCGGTTCACCCTCGGCCCGTCGCGGGTCGGCAGGGCATTCGTCGGTAGTCTAGCTATGGATAGCCTCCGTCAATTGCTGCGACCCCGTCTGCACCTCCCCCCTCGTGGATGTCAACGGTGATCGCGCCTGTTCCCTAAGTTTATGAAGCGCCTCGTCCAGGGCAAGGACTTCCTGTGCCTCTCCGCCCAGACGACGCAGGGCGACGCTCCGGTTCTCCGCTTCGCGCTTTCCGACCACCAGCATCAGCGGCACCTTCTTCAGGCTGTGCTCGCGGACCTTGTAGTTGATCTTCTCGTTGCGCAGGTCGATCTCGGCCCGGATCCCGGCCTGCAGCAGCGCCGCATGCACCTCCTGCGCATAGCCGTCGGCCTCGCTGGTGATGGTGGTGACCACCGCCTGCACCGGCGCCAGCCACAGCGGCAGCTTGCCGGCATAGTTCTCGATCAGGATGGCGATGAAGCGCTCCAGCGACCCCAGGATCGCCCGGTGCAGCATCACCGGCCGGTGCTTCGCCCCGTCCTCGCCGACATAGGTGGCGTCGAGCCGCTCCGGCAGCACGGAGTCGAACTGCAGCGTGCCGCACTGCCAGGTCCGGCCGATCGCGTCGGTCAGGTGGAACTCGATCTTCGGGCCGTAGAAGGCGCCCTCGCCCGGCAGCTCCTCGAACTCCAGCCCGGCCGCGACCAGGGCGTCGCGCAACGCCTGCTCGGCGATGTCCCATTGCTGGTCCGACCCGGCCCGCACATCGGGGCGCAGGGCCAGCTTCACCGCAACGTCGGGGAAGCCGAGGTCGCGATAGACCTCGTATTGCAGGGCGATATAGCGCGCCGACTCCGTCACCGACTGCTCGACGGTGCAGAAGATATGGGCGTCGTCCTGGGTGAAGGCGCGCACCCGCATCAACCCGTGCAGCGCACCCGAGGGCTCGTTGCGGTGGCAGCTGCCGAACTCCGCCATCCGGATCGGCAGGTCGCGGTAGCTGACGATGCCCTGCTTGAAGATCTGGACGTGGCAGGGGCAGTTCATCGGCTTGATGCCGGACAGCCGCTCGGGCGAGCCGTCCTCCTTCTGGCCGATCGCCACCTTGAACATGTTGTCGCCATACATGTCCCAGTGGCCGGACGCCTTGAACAGGCTGGAATCGACCAGCTGCGGCGTCTTCACCTCGACATAGTCGGCCCGGGCCAGCTTCTCCCGGATGTAGTTCTCCAGCGTCCGGTACAGGGTCCAGCCCTTCGGATGCCAGAACACGCTGCCCGCCGCCTCCTCCTGCAGATGGAACAGGTCCATCTCGCGGCCCAGCTTGCGGTGGTCGCGGCGCTCCGCTTCCTCCAGCTGGTGCAGATGGGCGTCGAGCTCCTTCTGGTCGCGCCAGGCGGTGCCGTAGATCCGCTGCAGCATGGCGTTGCGGTGGTCGCCGCGCCAATAGGCGCCGGCCACCTTGGTCAGCTTGAAGCCCTGCCCCACCCCGCCGGTCGTCGGCATATGCGGGCCGCGGCACAGGTCCAGCCAATCGCCCTGGCGGTAGACCGAGATCGGCTCGCTCTCCGGCAGGTCCTGGATGATCTCGGCCTTGTACTTCTCGCCCTTGTCCTTGAAGAACTCGATCGCCTGAATCCGGTCCCATACCTCGCGGGTGAAGGGCGCGTTGCGGGCGATGATCTGGCGCATCTTCGCCTCGATCTTCACCAGATCGTCGGGCGTGAACGGTTCGTCGCGGGCGAAGTCGTAGTAGAAGCCGTTCTCGATCGCCGGCCCGATCGTCACCTGGGTGCCGGGATACAGCTCCTGCACCGCCTCGGCCATGACATGCGCGGCGTCGTGCCGGATCAGCTCCAGCGCCTCGGGCGAGCTGCGGGTGACGATGCCGATCCTGGCGTCCCGGTCGACAACGGTCGCCAGGTCCGACAACTTGCCGTCGATGGTCACGGCGATGGCCGCCTTGGCCAGGCTCTTGGAGATGTCCGCGGCGATGTCGGCGCCCGACATCGGGCGGTCGAAGCGGCGGACCGCACCGTCGGGCAGGGTGATGGCGATGCCGCCAGGGCTCGACGCCTCGGCCATGTTTCTATCCACGTTCAGTCGTCCGGAGAGGGCGAGGCACTGTAAGGGGCAGACAAGGGCTGTCAAGCTGCCGCGGCAGCCAAATGCTCATGCCGCCTGCGATGGAGAGGACTGGCGCATCACCCGCGGCGGCTTGAGCGGGCGCTTCGGAGTCAGGCGCCAGCGCTTGTGCAGCCACAGCCACTGGTCGGGCCGGGCTCGGATCCAGCCCTCGACCACCCGGTTCAGTCGGATCACGCCCTCCTCCACATCAGCCTTGCGGTCGCCGGTGCGGGGGATGTCGAGCGGCGGCTCGATCACCGCGCGGTAGCGGGCGCCCTTCGTGCGCTCCAGCCGCATCGGCAGCAGGGCGCAGTTGAAGTGGTAGGCCATCTCGACCGCCGCCGGCGAGGTCAGCGCATCCTGGCCGATGAACGGCACCTTCAGCCCGCCGGTGTAGCGCTGGTCGACCATGACGCCGAGCACGCCGCCATTGCGCAGGATGCCGAGCGCCCGGCGGGCGTCGTTGCCGGCCATGCGCTTCTCCAGGAGCTCGGAGCCCAACGACAGGCGGATGCGGCGGACCAGGCCGTCGACCAGTTGGTTGTTCAGCGGCCGCACGAAGATGCTCAGGGGAACGCCGTGACGCGTGGCGACGATCGGCCCAGCCTCCCAATTGCCGAAATGGGCCAGCGCCATGATCACCGGCCGGCCGCCGGCCCGCGCGGCGTCGAAGTGCTCGGCGCCCTCGACCGTGATCCGGTCGGCCCGGCGCGTCTCGGCCCGGTGAAGCGCCGGCAGATGCGGGTACTCGCCCATCACCCGGCCGAGATTGTCCCACATGCCGGCCAGGATCTCGCGCCGCTGCGCGGCCGTCAGCTCCGGCATCACCAGCTGCAGGTTGCGATCGCCGTGCCGGGTGGCGCCCATGCGCATGCCGATGGTCCGCGCCCCCCAGGAGCCGAAATTCGAGGCGACGTCGATCGGCATGCAGCGCAGCAGCCCGTAGATGGCATAGGCCAGGGCCGCCTGCAGCGGATGCATGACATAGCTCCGCACCAGGCGCGGCCACGCCTTTCGCAGTCGTTTCAGTCTGTTGCGCAGTCCGCTCATCGGAAGAATTCAGGGATCGAGATTCGCTCAACGCGAAAATTGGGAATGTTGCTGGAAAAAGGCAAGTTCGAGGCGGGCGGTGGGAGCCATGCGAAAAGCGGCCGCGGCGGCACGTCGCTTGAGCCGGACCGGACCCGCATGCTAACTCGGCGGTCAAGCGAACGGAAACACTCCCCGATGGTCAACGTCATCTGCGCGAAATGGGGCCCGAAATACGGGCCGGAATACGTCAATCGGCTGAAGTCGATGGTCAGCCGCAACCTGGCGCGGCCGCACCGTTTCGTCTGCTTCACCGACGACCCGACCGGCCTCGACCCCGATGTCGAGCATTTCCCGATGCCGGTGCTGCAGGTGCCGGAGCCGCACCGCAACCTGCCCTGGCGCAAGGTGACGCTGTTCGGCCAGCCGCTCGGCGACCTGGAGGGGCCGACGCTGTTCCTGGACCTCGACATCGTCATCGTCGACAGCCTGGATCCGTTCTTCGACCATCCCGGGGATTTCTGCGTCATCCACAACTGGACGCACCCGGACCGCCGCGTCGGCAACACCTCGGTGTACCGGTTCGAGATCGGCGCCCATCAGGACGTGCTCGACAACCTGGTCGCCAACCACCGCCAGATCTTCGCGCGCTACCGCAACTCGCAGACCTATGTCTCCGACCATATCGGCGAGATCACCTGGTGGCCGGACGCCTGGTGCGTGAGCTTCAAGAAGCACTGCATGCCCGGCGGCCCGTTCGGCCTGTTCAACTGGTTCATGACGCCGCGCCGCCCGGATGGGGCCCGGATCGTGGTGTTCCACGGCGACCCGAAGCCGGAATACGCCATCAGCGGCCATTGGCCGGGCCGCTGGTCGAAGCATGTGCGGCCCACCCCCTGGGTGGCCGAGCACTGGGGTTGACCGACCAGACCGACAGGTCCGCGCCCAGCTGCTGGATCGTCAGCGAAAGCAAGGCCGGCACCATCGCCCAGTGCCGCGGCGTGGCCGAGAAGCTGGGCGTCGCGGCCGAGACGCGCCTGGTACATCGGCCGAACCCGGCCAAGCGCGGCCTGGCGCGGCGCCTGGACCGCCGCTGGACCCATATCCGCAACGTCCATCTGAACCGGATCCGGCCGCCCTGGCCGGATCTCGCGATCTCCTGCGGCCGCCAGGCGGAGCCCGCCGTGATGGCGGCGACGCGCCGGTCCGGCGGCTCGATCTTCACCGTGCATCTGCAGATACCGATGGTCGGATTCGACCGCTTCGACCTGTGCTTCGTCGGCCGGCACGACTGGCGGCCGGAGTTCGACGGCCGCGGCGACGTGCTGCCGATGGTGGGCGCGCCGCATCGCGTCGACGCGGCGCTGGTGGCGAGCCATCGCGCGGCGGCGGAGCAACGCTTCGGCACCCTGCCGGGCCGCCGGGCGGCGGTGATGATCGGCGGCCCCAACCCCGGCTACGCCTTCTCCCCCGGCCGCATCGATGCCCTGGTCGCCCAGCTGCGCGGGCTGCAGGCCGAGGGGTGGAGCCTGCTGGTCACGACCTCGCGCCGCTCCGACCCCGCCATGCTGCCGCGGCTGCAGCAGGCGCTGGCCGGCGACCGTGGCTTCGTCTGGGACCGCACCGGGGAGAATCCCTATTTCCAGTACCTGGCGATCGCCGACGCCGTGCTGGTGACGGTGGATTCGATCACCATGACCTGCGAGGCGGCCTCGACCGGGACGCCGGTGTTCTCGATCCCGCTGGACGAGAAACCCGGCCCCTATCTCGGCAAGTTCCACCGCTTCCACCGCGACATGCAAGAGACGCTGGGGCTGACCCGGGCCTTCACCGGCACGATCGAGCCCTATGCCTATGCGCCGCTGGACGAGGCCGGCCGCATCGCCGGCATCATCCGCGACCGGCTCGCCGCCTGGCGACAGGGGTCCTGATCAGCTCTTCCAGCGTGCCAGGCGGCGGCGCCAGCGCCGGCGCGCATGGTCCAGCTGCTCGCGCAGCGCCCCGCGCGGCGTCACCGCGGCCGGCAGGGTGAAGGGCTCGGCGATCGCCTGCGGCACCCGATCGTGCGGCAGGTCCAAGAGCCGGGCGAAGGGCTCGCCGGTCGCGATCTCCTCCGGCGTCCACTGGCACCAGGCCAGGCGCTCGAACACCGGCTCGCGCTCCGGATAGGCCGGGTGGTCGACATCGGTGCCGCGCCGGCACAGCTCGTGGCAGATCAGCGTCGGCCCGCAATAGAAGGCCGGCACCCCGGCGATCAGGCCCTTGATCGCCGCCGTGCTGGTCCAGGTCACCGTGCACCAGGCGTCGCGCAACTGCTCGTCCAGCGGCGCCGCCGTCTTGCGCGTCCGGCGCACCACCGGGCGCTGCGTGGCCAGGGTCAGGCTGTAGTCCCAGCCTTCGGGCATGCGCCGGAAATCCTGGTCCGCCCCTTTCAGTTTCTGGCCGATGACCAGGACATGGTCGCCGCTCTGGCTCCAATCCCGCATCGGCACGTCCCAGCCGCACCACCGCTCCGACCCGCCCGACGGGAAGCGCCCCTCCCCGTTCCAGCCGTCCAGCGCCACCTGGAAGAAGCGCCGCGGGCCGATCGGCGACAGCCAGCCATTCTCCATCACGATGGCGCGGCCGCCGACCGCCTTGATGGTGCGCAGCGCCGCCAGCCGGTCGGTGCCGAGGAAGGGCGACCAGCAGATCAGGACGTCGTCCGGGCCGGCGTCGCGGTCGGGCATGCCGATGGTGACCGGGCCGAGCCGGCGTGCCCCGGCCGCGACCTCGTCATAGGGCTTGACGTTGGTCTGGCCGGGGGAAGGCGGATCGCCGAGGACGATGAAGATGCGCATGTGTCGCCTGCCCCGGCGTCAGGACATGCCGAGCCGGCGGCGGACCGGATGGTCCCCCGGCAGGCGCAGGGCCAGATCGCGGACGCGGCCAAGCAGGGTGTAGCGCGGGCGGACCGCGGCCGGTTCCTCAAGCCGCACCGGGGCGCCGTCATGCGGCAGGTCCAGCAGCCGCGCGAGCGGCTCCCCGGTCGCGATCTCCTCCGGCGTCCACTGGCACCAGGCGAGGCGTTCGAAGACCGGCTGGCGGTCGGGATAGATCGGCGCCTCGACGTCCAGGCCAGGCTTCGACAGCTCCGGGCACAGCGTGTTCGGGCCGCAATGGAAGGCCGGGATGCCGGCGACCAGACCCTTGATCGCGGCCGTGCTGGTCCAGGTCACCGTGCACCAGGCGCCGCGCAGATCTTCCTCCAGCGGGCGCGCCGCGCCGGGCATCCGGCGCAACACCGGCCGCCGGGTCGGGAGGCGCAGGCTCTGGGCCCAGCCTGAGGGCATCCGCCGGGCATCAGCGATCGACTGTGCCTTCTGGCCCAGGACCAGGACATGCCCGCCCTGCCGCTGCCAGTCCCGCAGCGTCACGCCCCAGGCCGCCCAGCGCGCCGGCCCGCCATCCGGGAACCGGCCGGTGCCGTTCCAGCCGTCGAGCGCGAACTGGAAGTATCGCGCACCGCCGGGCGGCGAGAGCCAGCCATTCTCCAGGATCACGGCCCGGCCACCCGCCGCGCGCACGTCGCGAACCGCCGCCCAGCGCTTGGACAGGCGGAACGGCGACCAGGTGATCAGCACGTCCCCGGGCCCGAACCGCTCCGGCAACTCGGCGGCGGTCGGCCCGAGGCGCTCGCAGGCGGCGATGCATTCGCGCCAGGGCTTGCGGTCGCCCTGGGGCAGATAGACGAAGAAACGAAGCGTTGCTGCCATATTGCCGATCGGTATCCGACAACTCGCCCGCCGGGGCAAGCCCGGGTCGCTCAGGTGCCGGGGCCGGACGTGGGCTTGCGCCGGATCCCGACGCCGGCCTGCTCGATCGCGGCCAGGATCAGCGCCCGGTGGATCTCGCTGTATTGCGGCCGGCGGGACGGGATCACATGGTCCTCGGAATCGCCGACATCCGGCCGCGGCATGCAGACCGGGGTTCCGGCCACCGGGATCAGCCCGGCCTGTCGGGCGACATCGGCGATGGCCGCGGCATAGCCCCGGGACTCCCTGCATTGCGGGTCCAGATAGGGGCCGCTGGCATAGAAGCAGGTCAGATCCTGCTCGCGGCAGAAATCGCCGATCCGCCGCAGCGACGCAGCCGCGTCCTTGCGCACCGCGTTGGGACCATAGGTCCGGGGATAGAGCGGTCCGCCGAACCGGGCCGGATTCTGCGGCACGTAATCGAGCCGGGCGATGGCGGGATCGATCGCCTCCCCCGTCACCGCGGCCTGCAGCATCCCGGCCGGGATGTCCCAGGTCGCCAGCGAGGACAGCATGTCCCGCGGCGGCACATCGGCGAGATCGCCCAGCGTTTCCGCGGTGTAGAGCGCGCCGGGCCAGGATGGCCTGCGGCGCATCATGTCCAGCGTCTGCATCACCACGACGACGCGCGGCCGGGTTTCGCGCACCGCCCGCTTCAGCATGTTCAGCGTGCCCTCGAAGCCATAGGTGCCGACCAGCGGCAGCGACACGACCGAGAGGCCGAGCCGGCGGCTCCAGTCGCGCGCGTCGATGCCGTTGCCGAGCGAGCTGTCGCCGACCAGCAGGATGTCGACCTGCCGGGTGTCCTCGATCTTCTCGATCTGGTACCGCAGCAGCTCGGATTCCCGCCATTCCGACAGGCCGTTCTGCATGCCCCACAGCGACAGCGCGCAGATCGCGACCACCAGCGCCACGGCGGCCGCGGCACCGATCAGCAGGTAGCGGCGCGCGTCAGAAGCGGAAATAGATGAATTCGGAGACATCGTTCAACTTGAGGATGCAGGCGGCGAGCAGGAGACCGATGGTGGCCGCGGCGATGGGATGCGGCCGCCAGGCCGGGACCAGGCGACCCAGCGCCGGCGGCTCGATCCCGTCGGCATATCCGCGGGTCGGCAGGCCGACGCCGTAGCGCCGGAACAGAGTCTGGATGTTGGGCAGGCATAGGCACGCCACCAGGCCGGCCGCCCCTGCCGCCAGCGACAGCCAGACGTTCCACGGCGCATCGGGAAGCAGCGCGCCGAGGATCGTCTCCAGCGTTGCCGAGGGGGCATAGTCCAGCGCCGACGCGTGCAGATCCCCGGCGACACCGAACAGCCCGGCATAGATCCGGCCGGCGGTGTCGAGGTCGGCGGCCCGGAACGGCACCCAGGCCAGGATCACCGTCGCCGTGGTCAGCAGCCAGGCCGGGGCGGCCGGCAACGGCACATGGAAGCGGCTGGCCCGCCACAGCTGGCAGAGGACGATCAGCAGCCCGTGCAGCGCCCCCCACAGGATGAAGGTGAAGCCGGCGCCGTGCCAGATGCCGCCCAGCAGCATGGTGGCGAAGACATTGGCGTAGCGCCGTGCCGGGCCGTGCCGGTTGCCGCCGAGCGGGATGTAGAGATAGTCGCGCAGGAAGCGGGACAGGGTGATGTGCCAGCGCCGCCAGAACTCGACGATCGACAGCGACCGGTAGGGCGAAGCGAAGTTGATCGGCATCTGGATGCCGAACATCCGGCCGAGGCCGATCGCCATGTCGGAATAGGCCGAGAAGTCGAAATAGATCTGCAGCGCATAGGCCACGGCCGCCGCCCAGGCGTCGAGCAGCCCGGGCTGCGCCCCCTGCGCCGCGGCGTTGAACACCGGCGAGGCAATCAGGGCGAAGCTGTCGGCGACCAGCACCTTCTTGGCCAGGCCGATGGTGAAGATCGACAGCCCGATCGCCAGGTCGCCGAGCCGCGCCGTCCGGGCGCCGCTGGCGAATTGCGGGATCAGTTCGCGGTGATGGACGATCGGGCCGGCGATCAGATGCGGGAAGAACACGACGAACAGTGCATAGCGCGTCAGCGGCCACGGCTCACCCTCGCCGCGCGCGACATCGACAAGATAGGCGATCTGCTGGAAGGTGTAGAAGGAGATCCCGATCGGCAGGGCGATGTGGATCACCATCCCCGGCCAGCCGAAGGCGTCCGCCGCCGTCTGGGTGACGAAGCTGGTGTATTTGAAGACGAACAGGAACAGCAGGTTGCCGGCGACAGCCAGCTGCATCCAGCGTCGCCCGCGCGGCGTCAGGCGATGGCGGTGGATCACCCCGGCAAGCTGGTGGTTGAGCGCGATCGCCGCCAGCAGCAGCAGCAGCTCCACCCGGGCGGAGAGCCCGTAGAACACCAGGGACGCCGCCAGGAGGATGCCGATCGCCCAGGAGATTCCGGCAAAGCGGCGCGCCGCCGTCCACAGCGCGTAGGTCAACGGCAGGAAGATCAGGATGAAGGCGTAGGAGTTGAACAGCATGGGCGGCGGGAGACCTCGGGCGGCCCGAGGTCATCCGCTCGGGCGGGCTGATAACGTGCAGACCGGATAATTGATCCGCCGGCGCCGGCGGAGTCGCGAAGCTCCCCTACCCGATCAGGCCCCCTACCCGATCAGGCGGTGCGCGATCCGGTCCAGCGGCTTGCGGCCGGCCACGGCCGCCCGCACCCGTCCGGCCATGGTCCAGGCCGAAGGGACCGGATCGGGATCGATCAGGATCTCGGGCCGGCCGTCATGCGGCAGCGACAGCAGCCGGGCGAAAGGCTCGCCGGACCGGATCTCCTCCTCCGTCCATTGCTGCCAGGCATAGCGGCGGAACACCGGCTCGCGCTCCGGATAGATCGGGTTGTCGACGTCGAGGCCGCGCCGCATCAGCTCGCCGCAATTGATGTGCGGCCCGCAGTAGAAGGCCGGGATGCCGCGGATCAGGGACTTGATCGCGACCGTGCTGGTCCAGGTCAGCGTCGCGAAGGCCTCGTCGAGCTGCCGGTCCAGCGGTGCCTCGGTGAAGCGCGTCCGCCGGACCACGCCGCGGCTGGTCCGGGGCGTGACGCTCTGCGCCCAGCCCGGCGGCATGGCGCGGGGGTCGAGATTGATGCCCTTCGGCCGCTGCTCCACCACCAGGATGGTCTCGCCGCCGCGGCGCCAGTCGCGCAGCGGCACGTCCCACGAGTCCCAGCGATTGCCGTCGCCGGCAGGGAAGTCGCCGGTGCCGTTCCAGCCATGCAGCGCGAGCTGGAAATATTTGCGCCCCTGGATCGGCGACAGCCAGCCATTCTCGCCGATGATGGCCCGGCCGCCGGCCGCCCGGACCTGGCGATAGATGTCGCTGCGGAAGGTGCCGCGAAACGGGGCCCAGAGAATCGCGATGTCGTCCGGCTCGAACCGGACCGGGGTGCTCATATGCACTATGCCGAGACGGGCCGCCCCTGCGGCGAGCGCCGCCCCGGGCTTGCCGATCGAGACGCCCCAGAACACGAAAATCCTAGCCGACATTCCCCATGCCCCTTGCGTCCTGCGCCGGTTCAACATGCCGACAGGGCAGGAGGGCGGCGCAGCGCGATGCAGCGCATCGCGCAAGCCGTTCGACGCACCATGTCGGCATGTTCAACCGGCCCGGAGGGTCGTCTTGCGGCGGCCGCCTGCGGGCGCGGGCCGCTCGACCGTATGTCCCGATACGCTCTTCGCGGCCCGCGCCCTCATTCGACTCACCGCAAGGCGACGCAGGGCGTAAGGGGCATGGGGAATGCCGGCTAACCATGCGTGCCGTCGCCGCGGACCTCGGCATAGATCGCATGGGGCTGGTCGAGATCCAGCGCGTAGTTCGCCTCGAGCGCGGAGGTCGCGCGGGAGAAGGTGGCCCCCTCCTTCAACGCCCCCTTCGCCGACCAGATGAAGCTGTCCTCGCCGAACGCGACATCGACCAGGCCGGCCGGCATGTGCTGCCACCGGATCCGCGGCTTGAGCCGCCGGCGGATGACGTAAAGGTAGTAGATCACCGGCTGGTCGATATGGTCCGTCGGCCGCATGTGCAGCGCCCGCCAGACGGCGGCGGCCAGTTTCTCGCAGAAGCCGAGCGATTCCTTGGACGGGCTGACGCCGACGGCACCGGCCATCACCCGGCGCCAGACCCGGCGCTCGCCGAGTCGGAAGTGCAGCGTCACGTCGGCGCGTTCGATCATCCGGAAGACCTGGCCCAGCGGCCGGCGGACGATGCCGTCGATGTCGACGCACAGGATCGGCGCCTTGCAGGCCAGCAACAGGTGATGCAGGACCAAGAACCGCGCCGCCGAGAAATAGACCGGCCTCGGCAGGGACAGCCGCCGGTAGGAATCGTCCTCCCAGGTGAAGGACAGCCTCACATGGCTCAAGGACCGGCGCATCCGGTCAACATGGTCGAGCGTTTCCTGGCAGGGACCGTACAGATGGATATGGATGTGGAGCGGCTCCGCCAGCTGTTCGGCAGATAAGAGAAAGCTTGGCGCGAATTTCTTATAGTAGCCGTCGTCGCAACCGCAAAACAGCACTCCCGGCGTCCCCATATCTGGGGTATTGCCGCGAATCCGCAAACGATAGTCCTTGACGGCGGCTCTCGCCGATGAGTCGACCAAATTCTCCAGAAGAACAGCGAAGGACAATCGTCTTAAAACCCATCGGGACAATCTCTTGAGTGAATGATCGCTCATGACGTCTTGTCCGAAATCCTATTTCCTTTGTCGCGGCTCGGCGATCCTCTGTCACCTCCCGCTGCCCGCCGGCAGGCTAGCGGCACGAGAAATACCACACTGTGCCCGGCATCACATCCGCTTTACGGCCTATCGGTCCTTCGACTCGCCGATCAACAGATTGTATGACGAGGCAGCGCGGCAGGATCATGGCATGGCGGCTCCGTGATCAGCCGGATTCGCTCCAATAGGCCTCGGGCCGCTCCAGCACCAGATCGGCAACCCGGCTGCGGCCCTCGTCCTTCCGTCCGCCCTTGAGATGGTCCATGAACCGGCCGAGGCGGGAATTGATCAGCACATGCGGCACCTTGAGGCCGAGCCCGCCGGCGATGTCGTGCGACCTGTGGCCCCGGCGCTCGGTCTGCTTGCGGACGAGGTCGAACAGGTACGAATCATGGAACTCGTATTCGCGGAACATCTCGTCACGAGTGTAGAGCCGCTCGAACTCCGCAAGCATCTCGCGCGTCGCCGGATGGCGCAGGTTGTAGGCGACGAAGCCGCATTCGGAATGGATGCGGCGGCGCAGATAGCCGACAAAACAGTCGGCCGGGATGAATCCCTCGATCTCATCCCAAGCGACGTCGGCGAAGAATCGGGTGTCGGCATCGATCCAGATCAGCACGTCGACATCCGCGGCCGCGGCGGCGTGGAAGATGGCAAAGCTCTTATGCGCGAACCGCACCGCATTCCAGCGGTACCCCTCGCCCCAGCGCTTCTCGCCGAGCTTGAAGCGCAGCTTTGCCAGGTCGTAGCTCAGCCGGAAGCGCGGACGCCGGGTCAACCCATGGGCCAGCGGATTGTCGGCATGGCGGTGCTTGAACGCCGCCAGCTCCGGCGAGCTGGCGATCAGGTCATGGACCACGACCCGGCCGCCGGACAGCTTGGGCGCGAAGCCTTCACAATACAGCAGCAGCGGCACCTCGACCGGCCAATGCCGATCGAAGCTCTCGACCATGCGCCGACCATAGGCTTCATATCCTGCGGCGTTGCATGTCGTCACCACGGCGAACCTGCGCCTTCGTCCCCCGGCAGGCCGAACAGTCATGTCATGCGCTTCTTTTAAGAACATCCCCGGTTCGGCGTGAGCATAGTGACTTCCGCAACTACTCGCGACTCCAATTTCCGCGGTTTGAACGGCCGTCTATATTGGTTGCGACACACTCGCAAGGCCGCGCGGCTGTGGGTCCATCCCAGCGGAAAACCATCCTATGAGCCGCATCGGCAGGCTCGTGCTCACCGGCGCCATCAGGTCATCGGCCGTGGCGACGCCAGAACCGCATCATAGTCAGCCCGCTCCAGCCCCATCACCGCGCCGCCGCGGCCGGCATTGCGCAGGACCCGGCCCTCGGCCTCGAAGGCTTGGCGCAGGATGCCGAACTCCCGCACATAGATCTCGTCCTCGGGGCGGGCGTACTGATTCGTCTCGCTCTGCCCCGCCGCATAGAAATAGGTGGTGTCCTGGGCGTAGTCGAGATCCACGCCCAGGATGTAGGCCTCGGCGAAGCCCATGTAGTGGGCGATCTGGGCGGCGAACAGGATCACCGTCGAATCATTGCCCAGCCCCTGCCAGGGATGGTGCCGGAAGCCCTGCTTGCGCAGGCCGCCGCGATAGCTGGGGAAGGTCACCACCCGCTCGGCGGGCGGCCGGAACTCCGGCCGGGCGGCGATGGTGTCGCGCACCAGATAGGTGCCGACCGGCAGGGTCGAGACATCGGCCTTGATCCGGTCCCAGCCCCTTAGGTCGCTGAGCACATAGTAGGGGATCGGCGCCGGCAGCCCGCGCTCCAGCGCCTTGTAGCCTTTCTTGACCACGAAGAACTGCTCGCCCGCCAGCTTCGACAGGTCGAAGTCGAGCAGCGACGGCGCGTTGCCGAGCAGGAAGCAGCGCTGCCCGCGATGGCGGTCCTTCAACTGCATGATCCGGCGGGTGCGGCCAGGCGCGGCCAGGGCCCCGGCCAGGGCGTAGGTCTTGGCGAGCAGCGGCAGCATCGCGATCCCTCAGCCCTCGGCCGCCGCGGGCGCGCCCAGCAGCTCCCGGTACACGGCCAGGGTCGAGCCGGTCATCGCCTCCTTGGTGTAATGCGCGGCGACGGTGGCGATCGCGCGCTCCGCCATCCACCCCCGCTCCTCGGGCGTCAGCGACAGCGCGTGGTCGATGGCGGCGGCCAGGGCGTCGGGGTCGCCCGGCGGCACCAGCCAGCCGGTCTCGCCCTCGACCACCACCTCGGGCGGGGCGCCGATATTGGTGGCGATCACCGGCCGGCCCAGCGCCATCGCCTCCACCACCACCCGGCCGAAGCCCTCGGGGTCGGTCGAGGCGTGCACCACCACGTCGGACAGCATGTAGGCGGCCGGCATGTCGTCGCAATGGTCGACCAGCTGCACCACCCCGTTCAGCCCCTTCGCCGCGATCCGGCCGATCAACTCCTGCCGGTAGCCGCTGCGGCCCTGGTCGCTGCCGACGATCAGGCAGCACAGGTCGCGCCGGCCGAGCCGGGCCAGCGCGTCGATCACCACGGTCTGGCCCTTCCACCGGGTCAGGCGCCCGGGCATCAGCACCACCGGCCGGTCGTCCGGCGCCCGCCAGGCGCGGGCCAGCTTGATCATCCGCTCGGCCGAGACCGCCTCGATCGCGAATTGCCGCAGGTCGACGCCGCGCGGGATGGTGCGGATCCGCGCCGGGTCGGTGCCGTAGCTGTCTACGATGTAGCGGGCGACATAGTCGGAGATGGCGATCACCCGGTCGCCACGCCCCATGATCGAGTTGTACAGCCGCTTGGCCGCGTTGTGCTGGTTGTAAGGCGCGTGCACGGTGGTGACGAAGGGGGTGCCCAGGCGCCGGCAGGCGGCATGGGCGCTCCAGGCCGGGGCGCGGCTGCGGGCATGCACCAGGTCGATGCCGCGGTCGCGGATCACTGTCTCGAGCCGGCGGATGTTGCGCCAGATCGTGACCGGGTTCTTGCCGGCGAGCGGCAGGGCGATGTGCTCGGCCCCGGTCCGCGCCAGGTCGCGCAGCATGGCGCCGCCCGCCGAGGCCACCAGCGCCTTGCCCCCGGCGGCCTCGATCGCCGCGGCGACCTCGACGCAGCCGCGCTCCGCCCCGCCGGTGCCGAGCGCCGGCAGCACCTGCAGGATGGTGCGCCCGCTCAGATCGACCGGAAGGGTCTGCGCTGGGTCGGTCGCGGCGTCGGGCGGAAGCGGATGAGCGGTCACGAGGTGCGATGGTACCGGGCGGATCGGGGCGCGCACCCTACATCAGCGGCCGGGGGCGCGCCATTACCCCAATATCAGGAGGTCCCCCAGCGCAGCGACATACAGGACAGGCCGGCATCGAGCTTGCCGGTCTCCGCGACGTGGAGCGGCACCACGCGGTAGCCGAGCCGGTCGAGCGCCTCGGCCGTGCGGGGGAAGGCGGCACCGACCAGCACCACGTCGTTGACCCGGAGCGCGTTGGCGGCTGCGTCCTCCCCCTCCGGCACGCGCACCACGCGCATGCCGGGGAAGAAGCCGGCCAGGGCCTCGGTCGCCAGCACGGTCTCGCTGTCGAGCAGCGAGCAGGCGGTCTTGAAGTGCAGCACGCCGGCCGGCGGCGTCACCACCTCGGCCTTGCGGCCGAGCTCGGCCAGAAGAGCCGCCAGCGCGCCGGCGCCGCGGGCATCGGTGCGGGCCGACAGGCCGATCATGACGGCGCGCGGCGTCACCAGCACGTCGCCGCCCTCGGCGAATCCGGCCTCCAGCGCCAGGACCCGCTCGAACCGGGCGGCCAGGGCCGCGGCGATCTCCGCCGCCTCGCCCAGCCGCGACGGCGCGCCGGGGCGCAGCAGGATGGCGCCCTCGGGGAAGGTCAGCGCCGGGTCCTCGACGAAGACGGAATCGGGGAAGCCTTCGAGCGGCGGCAGCACCTCGACCGCGACGCCCGCCTGCTCCAGCGCCGCGACATAGGCGGCGTGCTCGGCCCGGAACCGGGCCATGTCGGGCGACCCCCGGTCGACGGCGCGCAGCCCGTCCACCGCGGACCCGGCAGGCTGGCGCGCCAGAGCGCGATCGAACCGGAACACCTCGGCCATCTTGTTCTCCCGGCTTCCCTGTTTTGCGGCGCCGAGTCTAGCTTGCGGCCCGGTTGCCGACCATGCCGGAAGCGACGTTCACGATCCCCTACAACTCCGCTTGCCGACCCCGACCCTCATCGCTATTGTCGGCGCCTCCAGCGGAGGGGTGGCCGAGTGGTTGAAGGCGCTCGCCTGGAAAGCGGGTATACGGTGTTGAGCCGTATCGAGGGTTCGAATCCCTTCCCCTCCGCCATTCTACGCCTTCGGCTTCAGGCGGCAGGCTGCCGCTCCTACCTATCAATCCCGGCGATGAATCGGCGCACCCGGTCCGGATCGACCGGGTTCCACCACACCCCGTCCCGCTTCAGCGCGCTGGCGACGATCACCGCGTCGACGACGCCGAGGATGGCGTTGACGTTGTCCGGCGTGACGCCGCTGCCGACCAGCGAGGGCAGCGTGGTGGCGCCGGCGATGGTGCGGATGTAGTCGAGGTCGGCGGCGTGGCCGGTGCGCTGGCCGGTGGCGATCACCGCATCGGCGTCGAAGAACGCGACGTCGCGCACCAGCTCCTCCACCGGCCGGTCGCCGGTGAGGGCGTGGGCGCCGTGCTTGACATGGGCGTCGGCGAAGACGCGGATGCCGTCGGCCCGCAGCCGGGCGCGGTAGCGTAGCGCCCGCGCCGCCTCGCCCTCGACGAAGCCTTCATTGGCGACATAGGCGTTGGCCCATTGGTTGACCCGGATGAACGCCGCCTGCGCCGCCGAGGCGATGGCGAAGGCCGGGATCGCGGCGTTGGCCAGCACATTGATGCCGATCGGCTTGCCGAACTGTCGGCGGATCCGGTCGGCGATCACCGCCATATGCGACGCCGTCTCGGGCCCGATGTCGTCGGGCTTGGAGAACGGGATGTCGCCGTGGTTCTCGACGATCAGCCCGTCGCAGCCGCCGGCCAGATAGGCCTCGGCATCGGCCATGGCGCGCTCGGTGATCGCCTCGACCCCGCCGCCGCGGTGTTGCGGCGCGCCGGGCAGCGCCAGCAGGTGGACGACGCCGATCACCGCCTTGGTCCGGCCGAAGATGTCGCGGATGGCGTGGCCACGGGATTCGGCGACGGCTTTGGTCTCGGTCATCGCTCGGCCCCTCCTCGGGCCAGGGATGGAGGCAGGATCGCGGCGATCTCCGCCCGTGTCGGAAACGAAGACAAGACGCCGGCGCGGGTCACGCCGATGGCCGCGGCGCGGATGGCGACCGGCAGGGCGTCCTCAATCGCGGCGCCGCGGTCCAGCAGCCCGGCCAGCACGCCGCACAGCAGGTCGCCGGCGCCGGCGGTGTCGATCGCCGTCACGGCCGGCGCGGAGAAGTCCTGCCGCCCCTCCGCGGTCATCAGCGAGGCGCCGACGGCGCCGAGAGTAACGATCACCATGGCTGCGCCGCGGCGCAGCAGGATCTGGGCCGCCCGGTGCGGATCCGGGTCACCGCCCAGCCGGCAGGCTTCGCCGCGGTTGACCACCAGCAGGTCGGTCAGCGGCAGGACGCCGGCATAGGAGTCGCGGATCGGCGACGGATTCAGCACGGTGCCGGCGCCACGCTTGCGCGCCAAGGTGAAACAGTCGCGCACCGCCGCGATCCGCAGGTTGCCCTGCATCAGCAGCAAGTCGCCGGCCTTGAGCGCGATGTCGAGATCGGTGCCCTGCGGCGGAGCGAAGCGGTCGGCGCAGCCGGTGACGCTGACGATGGTGTTCTCGCCGGCCGCGTCGACCTGGATCATCGACCGGTCGGTCGGACAATCCAGCCGGACGAGGCCGGCGGGGTCGATCCCCTCCGCCGCCAGCCGCTCGGCCATCGACTCGCCCGTCGGGTCGGAGCCGATCGCGGCGAGCAGCCGGACCCGGGCGCCCGCCCGCGCCGCGGCGACCGCCTGGTTCAGCCCCTTCCCGCCCAGATCCTCCGCCATGCCGTCGGCCACCACCGTCTCCCCCGGCTCCGGGAAGCGCTGCAGCCGGTAGAGGGTGTCGAGACAGGCATTGCCGACGACATGGACGGTCATGGCGGACGGACTACGCCTTCCGGATCGTCCAGGCCAGGGCCTGCGACCACAGGCGGCCATAGCCGGGCCAGGCGGCGAAGTCCGGCGGCAGCCAGTGCGGGCCGATGTCGGAGGTCCAGGCCAGGGTGCGGCCCTGGCCGTATTCGCCGACCACCAGCAGCGGCAGGTCGCCGTATTCCGCGCCGACCGTGGCCAGCACCTGGGCGCCCGGCTTCGGCCTGACCTCGTTGAAGCCGAGCAGCGCCGGCCACGGCCCCGGCAGCCCGGCCAGGATCGGGTGGTCAGTCACGAGCCTGGGGTCGAAGCCCTCCGGCACCTCGACCCGATCGTCGACCGGCAGGATCTCCACCGGCAGCACCTCCTCCACCGCGGTCTTGTGGAAGCGGGCGCCGCCATTGATGCCCTGGAAGCTGTAATAGCCGCCGAACATCAGCAGGCCGCCGCCGCCGCGGACATAGTCGCGCAGCAGCTTCAGCCGGTTCGGCGTGCGCTTGCTGTGCACCCAGGTGTCGGGGTGCAGCAGCAGCGTGTTGGCGCCGATGTCGGACAGGATCACCGCGTCATAGGCCTGCAGGCCCTCGAGCGACTGCGGGAAGTCGCGCTGCGCCAGATGCGCCGGCATGTAGTGGATGTCGAAGGGCGAGCCCTTCAGCGCCTCCAACAGCGGCTCGGCGCCCTGGTGGTAGGTCACGGTCGGGAACTGGTCGAACCCCTTGATGTGGGTCGCGGTCGAGACCCAGGATTCGCCCGCCAGCAGGATCTTGTGCTTCGCCATAAGTCAGGCCTTGGTGTTGTGGGCGGCGGAGAAGACGCGCCGCGGATTGTCGATCAGAAGCCGGTCGATCGTGGCCCGATCGACGCCGTGCCGGCGCAGCCTGGGCACGAAATGCTTCAGGATGTAGCCGTAGCCGAAGCCGCCATAGCGGGTCAGCATCATCTTCAGGAACACGTCCTGCGACAGCAGCAGCCGGTCCTCATGGCCGGACTCGATCAGGCTGACGATCGCCCGCGCATTCTCCTCGTCGCTCGGCGATTGCGCCTTCTGGTCGGCGTAGTAGTAGTCCATGCCGATCATGTCGTATTCGAGGAAGGCGCCACGGTCGGCCAGCGCCCGCTGATACGGCAGGTCGGCATGGCTCGGGTTCATGTGGCACAGCACGGTGTGCCGCAGATCCGCCCCCTCTTCCTCGATCACGTCCAGCACACGATGGGCCAACCGCTCCCACCCCGGCAGGTGGATCGACAACGGCACGCCGGTGCGGCGCGAGGCGCGGGCGGCGCCACGCAGCGACTTCTCCTCCTCGGCGGTGAAGTCCTTGCTGATGCCGATCTCGCCGATCAGCCCGGCATGGATCACCGGCCCGTCATCATCCTCCAGCGGCGGCGCCCCGCCGACATCGCGCATGATCCGCTCGGCGATGGTGTCGACGTCCATCGTCCGCACCTCCGCGGGGTGCGATTGGCCGAGATAATAGCCGGCGCCCATGACGATGTTCAGCCCGGTGCGGCGGGCGATGCGCTGCAGCGCCTCCGGGTCGCGGCCGATGCCCAGGCAGGTCGGGTCGACCACGGTGGCGCCGCCCAGCTCAGTGAACTTGCCCAGTTCCTCCACCGCCAGGTCGGTGTCGAGCAGGAAGCAGTTGTCCCGGTTCAGGAACGGGTTCATCCGCAGCTCGCCGAGCATGGTGATATCGATCGGCTTCTCGGCCAGGGCGATGTGGCTGGCGCAGCAGGGCCGGCGCCACCAGCTGGAGGTGTCGAGCAGGATGTGCTCATGCATCAGGGTCACGCCCATGGCCTCGACCGGGATCGGTCCCAGCACGGTCATGACCTGGCCGGAGCGCACGCCGATGGTGTCTGTCGTCATGATGGGCCTCAGCGGCGGGTCGTGGTCCGGAAGATCCGGAAGTTGAGCCAGATCGCGATCAGGATGATCACGCCGGTGATGATCGGGGTGAGGAAGGGCGACATATGCGCCAGGATCAGGCCGTTGCCGATCACCGCCACGGTCAGGGCGCCCAGCACGGTGCCGATCATGGTGCCGCGGCCGCCGAACAGGCTGGTGCCGCCCAGCACCACCGCAGCGATGACCTCGAGCTCGAACCCCGCCCCGGCATTGGCCGACCCGCTGCCGAGGCGGGCTGCGATCACCACCGCGGCCAAGGCCGCGGCGGCGCCGGACAGGACATAGACCAGCATCGTCACCCTCCGGATGTTCACCCCGGCGCGGCGCACCGCCTCGGCATTGGCGCCGATGCCGGTGACGTAGCGGCCGAAGCGGGTCTGGGTGAAGATCACGACGCCCAGCGCCAGCACGGCGACGGCGATGAGCGCCGGCATCGGCAGCCCCACGACCCAGCCGCGGCCGATCTCGACAAAGCCGCTGCCGGGATCGACCGGGATCGAATAGCCCTGGGTGATCAGCAGCGCCACGCCGCGGATAATGCCGAGCCCGGCCAGGGTGACGATGAAGGCCGGGATGCCCTCATAGGCGATGAAGAAGCCCTGCACCGCGCCGATCGCCGCGCCCAGCAGCACCAGCCCCACCAGCGCCAGCGGCCAGGGCACGCCGGCCTGCAGCAGCACCGCCGACAGTGCCCCGACCAGACCGAGCATCGAGCCCACTGACAGGTCGATGCCGCCGGTGGTGATGACGAAGGTCATCGCCGTGGCGACGATCAGCAACGGCGCGCTCTGCCGCAGGATGTTCAGGATGTTGGCCTCGGTCAGGAAGGCGTCCGTGACCAGGCCGAACAGGATGCAGACCGCCAAGAAGAAGATGAAGATGCTGGCGACGCCGCCATTGGCCATCACCTGGTGGCGCAGCCCCGGCGGCCGGTCGGCCTTCGCGTCGCCCCGCTGCTCGGTCATCGCCGTGCTCCCCGCCGCGCTCATGCCCGCGCCTCCGGCCCTGCGGCCATGCGGGCCGAGCGGGCGGTGAACTTGCGGCCGACGATCAGGTCGACCACCTCCTCGATATTGGTCTCGGCGATGTTTCGCTCGGCGATGGCGCGGCCCTCATACATCACCTGGATGCGGTCGCAGACCAGGAACAGGTCCTGCAGCCGGTGGGTGATCAGGATGACGCTGACGCCGCGGGCGCTGACCGTGCGGATCAGCTCCAGCACCGCCTCGACCTCGGCGACGGCCAGCGCCGCCGTCGGCTCGTCCATGATCAGCACCTTGGGGTCGAAGGAGGCGGCGCGGCCGATGGCGATGCTCTGGCGTTGGCCGCCCGACAGGTTCTCGACCTTCAGCCAGGTGTTGGGGATGCGGATGCCCAGCCCGTCCAGCATCGTCCGCGCCTCGGCATGCATCCGTCCCTTGTCGAGGAAGGACAGGCCGAAGGCCCCGCGCCGCGGCTCCCGCCCCAGGAACAAATTGCCGGCGACGTCGACCGTGTCGCACAGCGACAGGTCCTGGTAGACCATCTCGACATGGTGCCGCCGGGCATCGGCCGGGCTGTCGAACCGCACCGCGGCACCGTCGATCTCGATCGTGCCGGCGTCGGGGATCACCGCGCCGGACAGCACCTTGCTCAGCGTCGACTTGCCGGCGCCATTGTCGCCGACCAGCCCCAGCACCTCGCCGCGGCGCAGGGTCAGGTCGACATTGTCGAGCGTCTGGATCGCGCCGTAGCGCTTGCAGATGCCGCTCATGCGGACGCGGACGGGTTCGTCCAACGGTCCCTCCATGCTTGATCGCTGCGTCCGCGGCTGCCCCTCCGGGCGAAGGGGCAGCCTCGGCGGGTTACTTGAACATGCTGCGGTACTGGTCGACGTTGGTTTTGGTGACGATGGTGACCGGCACGTTGATGATCGCCGGCACGGTCTCGCCCTTCTTCAGCTTCAGCAGGCTCTCGACCGCGACCTTGCCCTCGGTAGCCGGGTCCTGCTGCACCACGGCGGCGACCCAGCCAGCGTCGATGCCGGCGATCGCCTGGGCGGTCAGGTCCCAGCCGAACACCTTGATGTCGCCGGTGCGGCCCTGGCTGGTGACGGCCGAGACCGCGCCGATCAGCGCCGGCTCGCCGGTGGCGTAGAGCGCGGTCATCGCGGGATTGGCGGTCATCAGGTTCTCCGACGCCGTCAGCGCGACGTCCTGGACGTTCTGGCCGTCGACCGTGTCGACGATGTCGACCTTCACGCCGGACGCCGTGAGCGCCTTCTTGAACCCGTCCAGCCGCTGGTTCTGGATGAAGGAGTTCAGCGCGCCGATGACGCCGAGCTTGGCGCTGCCGCCCATCTGGGCCTTCACATAGTCCGCGGTGTGCTTGCCGATCTCCTCGCCGGCCTTGAGGTTGTCGACGCCGACGAAGGCGGCGTTGTCGCCGTCCGGGATCTGGGCGTCGACCGCGATCACCGGGATGCCGGCCTGCTTGGCCGCGGTGATCGCCGGCTTCACGCCATTGACGTCGATCGCCACCAGCACGATGCCGTCGACCTTCTGGGTGATGTAGTTTTCGATCGCGTCGTTCTGGGCGCTGGGCACGTTGTTGGCGTTGAAGATCACCAGCTTGGCGCCGGCGGCGTCGGCCGCCTTCTGCGCGCCCTCGTTGATCTGGTTGAAGAACAGGGCCTGCTGGTTGATGGTCACCAGCGCGATGGTCTCGGCCTGCGCCTGGGCGCCGAAGGCCAGCATCGCCGTCAGCGCCGCGGCGGATATCAGTGCGTTCAGTCGGATCATGAAGCTCTCCTCTGCGTGGTGTTGTTGTCGCGTTTCTGTCCCGGTCGCAGGCGTCAGCCTGTCTTCTTCTTGGCCTTCCCCGGCGGCGGTCCGACGGATTTGCGGATCACCAGTTCGGTGGGCAGGCGTTGGATCGGCGGTGGGTCCTCGCCCCGGATCCGGGCCAGCAGCGTCCGGATGCCGAGCCGGCCGAGCGCCTCGATCGGCTGGCGCACGGTGGTGATCGGCGGGCTGAGGAGGTCGGCGAAGGGCATGTCGTCGAAGCTGGCGAGCGACAGGTCCCCCGGCACGGACAGGCCATTGGCCGCCAGTTCCTGCAGCACGCCGATGGCGATGTAGTCGCTGCCGGTGAACACGGCGGTCGGCCGGGAGTCGGCGAGGATCGCCCGGGTGGCGTCGCGCCCGAACTCCCGCTCATAGGCGCCGAACCGGACCAGCCCGTCCTCGACCGCCAGGCCCGCCTCGGCCATCGCCCGGGCGAAGCCGGCGAAGCGCTCGCGGCTGCTCAACAGCTGCTCCGGTCCGCCGATATGGGCGATGCGGCGGTGGCCGGCGGCGATCAGGTGGCGGGTGGCATCGCAGGCCCCGGCCTCGTTCTCGACGAAGATCCGGGTGACATTGGCGCCCGGCACATCCTCGTCGAGCACCACCACGTCGGTGCGGCCGTCGATCAGGTCGCGCAGGCGGCCGTCATCGACCCGGTTGGTCAGGACCAGCAGGCCGTCGACATGGCGAGCCGCCAGCCGGTCGATGCTGGCGGCCTCCATCTCCAGGTCGCCGCCGGTGCTGCTCAAGAGGATCGAGAAGCCCGCGCGGCGCGCCTCGTCCTCCGCCGCCGCGGCCAGCGCGGCGAAGAACGGGTTGGCGATTTCGGGCGTGACCAGGCCGATGGTCTCCGAGCTGCCGAGGCTGAGGCGCTTGGCCAGCAGGTTCGGGCGATAGCCCAGCCGCTTCGACGCCGCATCGATCCGCCCGGCGGTCTCCGCCGGCAACTCGATATTGCCGTTCAGGTGGCGCGAGACCGTGGCCGGTGAAACCCCCGCCTCCCGCGCGACATCGCGAATGGTCGCCATCCCTGCCTCCGATCGCAACGCTAGCGCCAGAAACCGGTTTAGTAAACCGGTTTCTGGCATGCCTCAAGGGCCCACGGCATTGCTGAGGGTTCGAACGAAGTCGACAGAGGATCAGCCCGCGAGCCGCTGGGTTCAGCCCGCCAACGCATAAATCTCCCAGATCTCGGGAAAGCCCCGCAGTTCCCGGTGCCCGACAAGGATAAAGCTCAAGCCGGAGCCAACAGCTAGGTCCTTCACCGTTCTCGAGGTAAAGATCGAGCCGGGAACCGATTCGGCCATGATCCGCGCGGCCAGATGGACTGCCATGCCGGCCAGATCATCGCCGCGGCATTCGCATTCTCCGGTGTGGATCCCGGTCCGCAGTTCCAGCCCAAGAGACTTGGCGTCTCGCGCCAGCGCCTGGGCACATTCGATGGCCGGGGTCGGACCGTTGAAGGCAAGCAGATATCCGTCGCCCGTGTGCTTGATCTTCCGCCCATCGAAGGCCGCAACGCGGCGGCTGACATTGTTGTCCAGACGTTCGAGGACCGCGCGCCATCGACCATCGCCCACGGCGTTCAATGCCGCGGTCGAATTGACGATATCCGTCATCAATACTGTCACGAGCGCCCGCCGGGCACTGGCCGTTGTCCGGGCGCCGGTCAGGAATTCTTCGACTTCCCCGATCAGCCGATCCTGATCGCCGTACCACGGGATGTGATCCTGGCCGGGCAGAAGGTGCAACTCGGCGTTGGGGATGCGCTCGGCCAAATAGCGACCCTCGTCCGCCGCCGCCCAATGATCGCCCTCACGCTGCAGGACGAGGGTCGGCACCCGCACGGCCGGAAGGATGTCTCGAATGTCGATTTCGTAGTTCAACCGAATGATCAATTCGGCAGCGCGCGGGCTGGCCGCGAACCGAAGATTGGCCGCAAACCAGCTCTCTGCGGCGGGATCGCCGGCCATGCTCGGCGCGCCGAGGGCGAGGTCATAGGGCTTGCCCCAATTCTCCAGCAACGACGTCACGCGGCGTTCGAATTCCTCCCGGGTCCTGCCCCAGGGATAGTCGGGCGCCCAGGCGGTTCGGGCAAAGCAACCGAAGAGAACCAGCGCGCTCACCCGCTCCGGATAGGTGGCGGCAAAGAGCGAGGCCATGTTTCCGCCCTCGGAGACCCCGAAGAGCGCGGCTCGCTCGGAGCCGACAGCGTCGAGGACCGCTTTGATGTCGTCGGTCCGCTGTTCGAGCGTCGGGAAACCAACATTCCGATCCGACATCCCTGTGCCGCGCTTATCGAAGGCGATCAGGCGGGAGAAGCCGCCGAGCCTGGTGAGGAAGCGGACATATTCGGGGCTTTCCCAGGCGTGTTCGAGATTGCTGAGCCAGCCGGGCGCATAGAGCAGATCGATCGGGCCATCGCTGACCACCTGATAGGCAATCGCGATGTCGCCGCATCGGGCATAGCGCGTTTCTGGTCTCTGCATGGCCAATCGACAGCCGACCGGGTGACTGTGAAAACACCGCCGACATGCGCACCGGCTGACACGTTAAGGCCGCTGAACCCGCACAACAAAATGGAATGTATCGGGGTCGCTGCTCGTGGGCGGCGGTCTGGCGGATCGGGCAAGCCGCTTCATAGAATAGGATTGATAGAATCGGCTCACCGATGTCATGCGCCGGAGGTCGAGATGACAGACACCCTGGACGGCGGCTGCGCCTGCGGAGCGGTGCGGTACCGACTGCTGTCGCCGCCGATGGTCGTGCATTGCTGCCATTGCTGCGACTGCCAGCGGCAGACCGGCAGCGCCTTCGTGCTCAACGCCCTGATCGAGGCCGACCGGGTCGAGTTGCTGTCGGGTGAGCCGGAGGCCGTCGCCGTGCCGACCGACAGCGGCAAGCCGCATGTCATCCACCGTTGCCCCGCCTGCCGCACGGCGCTGTGGAGCACCTATAGCGGCCGCACCCAGATCCGCTTCGTCCGCGTCGGCACGCTGGACGATCCGGCGGCGCTGCCGCCCGACGTGCACATCTTCACCCGGTCGAAGCTGCCCTGGGTGATCCTGCCGGAGGGCGCCCCCGCCTTCGAGGTCTATTACGAGTTGAACGAGCTCTGGCCCCAGGCCAGCCTGGAGCGGCGGCGCGCCGCCCTGGGCGGCTGACCAGCCGACGCTCCCTTCCGCACTCAGGCGAAAGCAGGCCGAACGCCCTCGCTCAGCCCGCGGGGCAACGCCGCGACCGCCGGCATCTCGGGAGCCGGCGCGAACAGCAGGTTGGGCCGGGCCGCGGCCCAGGCCTTGTCCTTGGCCAGCGCCGCCGGGCGGTTGTCGGTGCGGCACAGCATCAGGGCGCCGGAGGGGTGCTGCCACAGGTCGAAGCCGAGCAGGTCGGGGAACTCGCGCAGCGCCGCCTGCAGCATCGGCGCGGACCCCTCCGCCGCCAGGACGCGCCGCGACAGCGTGTTGCGATAGAGCTTCAGGCCATCCCGTTCCCGGACTTCGCGCGTGACCGCCATTTTCCCGGATCTCCTCTGACCAGGGCCGCCCGGAACCAAGACGGCTCCGCGACCCGACAAGGAGAGAACATAGAGCGAACACGATCGAGAGTCCAGCAAAAGGAACATTTCCGGAACTGGCCGTTTCGTTCAAGCCGTCGGGCCCGCCCTGGCGCAGACTGCGGGCATCGACCAAGGAGGTCCGTCATGAGCCGAGCCCTTCCCTCCCGCACCCTCAGCGTCTGGATCGACCGCGACCCCGACACTGTCTATGCCTTCCTCTCCGTCCCCGAGAACTTCATGCAATGGGCCAGCGGCCTGGCCAATTCGCTGCAGCGCGACGGCGACGGCTGGGTCGCCGACACGCCGGAAGGGACGATGCGGGTGCGCTTCACCCCGCCCAACCCGTTCCGCATCGCCGACCACTGGGTTATCCCGCCGAGCGGACCCGAGATCGCCCTGCCGATCCGGGTGCTGGCGAATGGCGGCGGCAGCGAGGTGACGTTCCACCTGTTCCGCCTGCCGGAGATGGACGATGCCCGCTTCGCCCGTGATGCAGAATGGGTCGAGCGCGACCTGGCGACGCTGAAGCGGGTGCTGGAGAGCGCATAGACGAACGTCGAATACGTCCCGCAACGGCGCGGCTGTTAAAGTTGCACGATAGCGCGCCGCACTATCGGGACGTCTGTCCTCACAAAATCGGCGCGCCGACCACAATGATCAGGGGGAGGATGCGTCGATGACTGCTGCATCAGGTGTCGAACTTCAAACACCGCTGCGAACTATCAGCAGGGCGGAGGAGCGCAAGGTCATATTCGCATCGTCGCTGGGGACGGTGTTCGAGTGGTATGACTTCTACCTCTACGGCGCCCTCACCGCGGCGATCGCCAAGAACTTCTTCTCCGGCGTCAACCCGACCGCGGGCTTCATCTTCACCCTATTGGCTTTTGCCGCGGGTTTCTTCGTCCGGCCGTTCGGCGCGCTGGTGTTCGGCCGCCTCGGCGACCTGGTCGGCCGCAAATACACCTTCCTGGTCACCATCGTGATCATGGGCGTGTCGACCTCGGCGGTCGGCTTCCTGCCGAGCTACGCGTCGATCGGCATCGCCGCGCCGGCGATCCTGATCCTGCTGCGGCTGGCGCAGGGCCTGGCGCTGGGCGGTGAATACGGCGGCGCCGCGACCTATGTCGCCGAGCATGCGCCGCAGGGCCGGCGCGGCTTCTACACCGCCTGGATCCAGACCACCGCGACGCTGGGCCTGTTCCTGTCGCTGATCGTCATCCTGGTCTGCCGCTGGTCGATGGACGCCGCGGCCTTCGACGCCTGGGGCTGGCGCATCCCGTTCCTGGTCTCGATCGCCCTGCTGGTCGTCTCGATCTGGATCCGGCTGCAGCTCGCCGAATCGCCGCTGTTCCAGCAGATGAAGGCGGAGGGCAAGGGGTCCAAGGCGCCGCTGACCGAGGCCTTCGCCAACCGCGGCAACCTGAAGATCGTGGCGCTGGCCCTGTTCGGCCTGACCATGGGCCAGGCCGTGGTCTGGTACTGCGGCCAGTTCTACTCGCTGCTGTTCCTGACCAACACCCTGAAGGTCGACCTCCAGACCGCCAATCTGCTGGTGGCCGCGGCGCTGCTGGTCGCCACGCCGTTCTTCCTGGTGTTCGGCGCCCTGTCCGACAGGATCGGACGCAAGCCGATCATCATGGCCGGCTGCCTGCTGGCGGTCCTGACCTACTTCCCGCTGTTCCAGGCCCTGACCCACTATGCCAACCCGGCGCTGGAGGCGGCACAGGGGTCGTCGCCGGTAACGGTGATCGCCGACCCGGCCGAATGCAGCGTGCAGTTCAACCCGGCCGGCACGTCCAAGTTCACCACCTCCTGCGACATCGCCAAGGCTGCGCTGGTCAAGGCCGGCGTGCCCTACAGCAACCAGGCAGGCCCGGCGGGGTCCAAGGCCGAGATCGATATCGGCAGCACCCGCATCGCCGCCTATGACGGCGCGGCGGCGGATGCGGCGACCGTCGGTCCCGTCTTCGCCACGAGCCTGGCCGACGCGCTGAAGACCGCCGGCTATCCGGCCAAAGCCGACCCTGCGCAGATCAACCACTTCATGGTATGGCTGATCCTGTTCGTGCTGGTGCTGTACGTCACCATGGTCTACGGCCCGATCGCGGCGATGCTGGTGGAGCTGTTCCCGACCCGGATCCGCTACACCTCGATGTCGCTGCCCTACCACATCGGCAATGGCTGGTTCGGCGGCACCCTGCCGGCGATCGCCTTCGCCATCGTGGCCGGCACCGGCAACATCTATAGCGGCCTGTGGTACCCGATCATCATCGCCGGCATCACGCTGGTGATCGGCACTCTGTTCCTGAAGGACACCCGGCACATCGACATCCAGAAGAACAACTGACACCGGCGCTTGTAACTTCCGCGTGGCCGCGCCCAGAATGGGCGCGGCCTTTGCTTTGGCGGAAGATGACAGACGCCATCCTTGTCCTGATCGCCGACGACCACCCGCTGGTGCGGCGCGCTTTGGCCGAGACCCTGGCCGAGGTGATGTCGCCCGCCCCGGCCGTGATCCAGGCCGGCAGCTTCCCCGAGGTCCTGGATATCCTCGGCGACCGCGCCGTCGACCTGCTGCTGCTCGACCTGTCGATGCCGGGCATGAACGGCTTCACCGGCCTGGCGGCGCTGCGCGCCGCCTTCCCCGCCGTGCCGGTGATCATGGTCTCCGCCAATGAGGAGCCCGCCGTGATGCGCCAGGCGATGGAGTTCGGCGCCTCCGGCTACCTGCCGAAATCGACGCCGCTGGCCGAGATCGGCGACGCCATCGAGAGCGTGCTGGCCGGCGGCGTCTGGTTCCCCGAAGCGGCGACCGGGCCGTCCGGTGCGGCGCCGGAGCGCAGCGAGCTGACCCGCCGCGTCGCCGAGCTGACGCCGCAGCAGCTGCGCGTCCTGGCCCTGCTGACCGAGGGCAAGCTGAGCAAGCAGATCGCCTTCGAGATGTCGATCACCGAGGCCACGGTGAAGGCCCATCTGTCGCAGATCTTCCGCAAGCTCGGGGTGCAGAACCGCACCCAGGCGGTGATCGCCGTGCGCCAGCTCGGCATCATCGAGCCCACCGGTCCCTGATGGAGGCCGGCGCGAGGGTGGGAGCCTGGACTCTCGACATGCCGCCATAGCCGAAAGGCATGCCCGATCGCATTGACGCCCGGCCGCGGATCCGAACACTGGGGCCGAAGTCGCAGGGAGTTCGGCGGCGGACAGCGTCGGAGTTGAGTTATGGCCGAAACGCCGGGCCGCAGGCGCCCTTCCGGGGATCGCGAGAGCCTTTCCGAGTGGCTGATCATCGTCGCCCGGACGGATCCCGCTGCAACGGAGTCCTTCTTCTCCGAAACAGCGATCGGCTCTGCGGCCTGGACCGCAGACATCGACGATCATCCTTCGACATTCGGAAGGCTCGGCACAGACCCGAACGACCAGGATGACGACGGGCTGGAAACCCCGTCCACCGGGCTGGAGTCCCTGAACATGTCCGGGCTGCAAACCCCGGGAGCGCCCGAGACTCTCGGCGCCCCTCCCGAGCAGTCTGATCCCGGCATATTGGCTCTGAACCTCGCCCGCATGCTCTCGCCCATCGAGCTGTTTCGCCAGGCGGAGACGGATGCGAGTCTGAAGCGCGCCATCGAGGCTTCGGACGATACGGAGCTGAAGCAGACACTGGCAAAGTGCCGGAGAGTCCAGGACGGTTGGGCCGGGCTGCTGGAGATGCGGCCGGACGGCACCGACGAAGACTACATGCTGATCGACAAGAACGTGATCACGCGGCTGACGCGGACCCTCGATTGCTTGTCGTCCGATCAACAGAAGCTCCTTTTCGGCGCCGCCGAAAAGATCCGGAACCCCTGGAACCGCGCAGAGGCCCTTGGCAGCTTTGGCCCTGGCCTGTCGGCGCTGACGGAGTTGAAGACGGAGGTCGTCGATACCGTCCTCGATGCCATACCAGATGACGGGCCCAAAGCAGCGGCAATCGGAGGGCTCGGTCCGGGTCTGGCGGCAGTCCCCGAGCGGCAGGACGAGATCGTGCAGGCCGCGATCGGATTCGGCCTTGAGGAGCATTGCGCCGACGCTCTCGCCGGTATCGGAGCGGGTGCGGCAGCCCTGACGAAGGCCAACCGGGACCTCGTGTTCAACAAGTCCGTCAGGCTTCTGGACGCCCTGTCCCGAGGAAAGGCGATCGGGGGCTTCGGCCCGAGCCTGACGGCGCTGCAGCCGAAACAGCTGGCGACTCTTGTCGATGCTGTCTGCGGCATGGACGGCCCATCGCTGGCGGAGGCCGTGGACAGGCTCGGCCCCTATCTGACGGTGCCGCCGTTGACGACGGCGCAAGTAAAGAGGGTGGTCGCGGCCGTCCACGGGATGAGCGACGAGGTTTGCCAAGGCAAGGCCATCGGTGGCCTCGGCAAGGGCGCGACGCTGGAGCCGGACGATCTGAAGGACCTCGTCAGGAAAGCCACGGAACGCGAGGACCCCGTCACCCACGAGGCAAGAGGAGAGATGTTTCTCGCGACCGCGATCGGAGGGTTCGGTCCCCGCCTTGGAGCGCTGGCGCGAGAGGAGCAGGAGACGCTCGTCACCAATGCTGGCGGGCTGACTCTAGAACCCATGCGCGCGGCGGTGGCCGGAAAGCTCGGGCGGAGCGCGGGGTCTCTGGAACGGGACCTGCAGGAGACCCTCGTCCATATCGCCATCGGCGTCGGCGACCCGGAGCAGAAGATCATTGCCTTCGGCGGTTTCGGCGAAGGGGGGAACCTCGGAGCCATGGAGCCGGATCTACTGCAGCTGCTGATGACGGCTGCCGCCAATGAGGACGACGACGATACGCGCGCGGTGCTGATCGCAAGCCTCGCCGCGTGAGACGGCTCTCCTTCAGGCGGCCGGCGGCGTTTCAGCGGGTGTCGGATAAGCCGCCAGGCGCTGCACCAGGAGCGCCCGGAGCGCCGCCGGCTTCAGCGGCTTGTGCAGCAGCGGCAGGCCGCGGGCGCGGGCGGCGGCCTTCAGCGCCTCGGTGCGGTCCGCCGTCACCAGCGCGGCGGCCAGCGGACGGCCGATCACCGCCTCCAGCGCATCGAGCACCTCGAGCCCGGTCTCCATGCCGGCGAGATGGTAGTCCAGCAGCACCATGTCCGGCGCGCGACCGAGCGGCTGCAAGGCTTCCTTCGCCGCCGCCGCGTCGGTCGCCGCCAGCACGGTGCAGTCCCAGCCCTCCAGCAGCAGCCGGGTCGCGGTCAGGATGGCGTGATCGTTGTCGACGCACAGGACCAGGCGCCCGGCCAGGTCGGTGGCCGGCGATCGCGGCCGACGCGTCTCGGCCGGCCGCGCCGCGACCGGCGTCTGCGACAAGGGCAGCAGCACCTCGAACACGCTGCCGCGGCCGGGCGAGGAGCGCACGGCGATCCGATGGCCGAGCCGTGCCGCGATACGCTCGACGATGGCGAGGCCGAGCCCTAGCCCCGCCGGCTCGTCCTCGCCGCCGGCCCCGAGGCGGCGGAACTCCTCGAAGATGGCGGAGAGCTGTTCCGGCGGGATGCCCGGCCCGGTGTCCCAGACCTGGATCACCAGGGCGCCGGCCTGCCGACGGCAACCGACCAGAACCGTGCCCTGCCTTGTGTAGCGCACGGCGTTGGAGACGAAGTTCTGCACGATGCGGCGGACCAGGGCCGGGTCGGTCTGCACGGCCGCGGTCGACGGGACGATCTTGAGGTGCAGGCCGCGGCGGCGCGCGATCGGCTCGAAGGGCAGCACCGCCAGGCGCAGGATCTCGCCCACCGCCACCGGCCGCGGCTGCGGCTCGACGGCGCCGGCGTCGAGCTTCGAGATTTCCAGCAACGCCTGCAGCAGTTCCTCCACCGCGCCGAGCGAGCTGTCGATATGGCCGACCAGCGGCGCCTCCGGCCGCCGGCCCAGGCGCTCCGCCAGCGTCGCGGTCAACAGCCGGGCGGCGTGGAAGGGCTGCAGCAGATCATGGCTCGCCGCCGCCAGGAAGCGGGTCTTGCCCAGATTGGCGGCCTCGGCCGCCGCCTTGGCCGCCGCCAGCGCCTCGTTCAGCGCGGTCAGCTCGCTGGTGCGCTCGGCGACGCGGCGCTCCAGCGTCTCGGCAGTCTCGCGCAGCACGGCCTCGGCCCGGCGCTGCTCGGTGATGTCCTCGTACAGAGTGAAGAAGCCGATGACGCGGCCCTGCTCGTCCCGGTGCGGGATGTAGGTGCCGCGCGCCAGCTCGGCCCCGGCGGCGGCGAAGCCGATCTCGAACACCTGCCGCCGCCCGGCCAGGGCCGCGTCGATATAGGGCTTCAGCCGGGCGTAGCGATCCTCGCCCAGGGCGGTGCGGATCGACAGGCCGTTGCTCTGCCCGCGCTCCAGCCCCAGCGCCTGCTCATAGGGGCGGTTGGTGAAGCGGTAGCGTTCTTCCCGGTCGACATAGGCGATCAGGACCGGGACGTTGTCGGTGTAGATGCGGATCCGCCGCTCGCTCTCGCGCAGCGCATCCAGCGTCTTCACCCGGTCAGTGACGTCGGTGCAGACCAGGACGAAACCGCCATCCGGCATCGGGTTGGTCTGCAGCTCCAGCACCCGACCGTCGGCACCGCGCCGCTCGTGGCTGTGCGCCCGCCGCCGGCGGTCGGGGTCGCGCTGCTCTTCCAGCAGGACCGAGAGGTCGAGGCCGCCGGCCGGTCCCGTCAGCGTCTGCAGCGGCATGCCGATCGCGACCTGCGGCTCGGCCAGGCCCAGGATCTCGACGAAGCGGCGGTTCCAGGCGGCCAGGCGCAGCTCGCGGTCGAACACGCCGATGCCCTGGCCGATATTGTCCAGCGTCGCGCTCAGCAGGTCGCGGTTGAAGAGGATCGCCTCCGACGCCTGGCGCAGCAGGGTCTGGGACCGGCCGATGGCGGTGCGATGCCGGCGCATCGTGGCGGCGACCATGATGCGGGCGGAAGCAGTGCCGATCACCCCGCTCAGCAGCCGCTCGGTGTGGTCGGCGAGGTCGCGGTCGCGCAGCGCCGCCACCGGCCCGCCGAAGGCCAGGTCGGCCCGGTCCGGCCCGATGAAGCGGGCGACCAGGGTCTTCAGATCGTCGAAGCCGGCGGCGCGATGCGCGGCCTGCGGCCGCTGCCGGGCCTCGACCACCGGGCCGATGAAGGCCTCGGCCTGCTCCCGGTCGCGCTCTCCCGCCTGGGCCCGGCGCGACACGCCGACCAGCAGCGCGGTGTTGAGCGCCAGGCTCCAGAACGCGCCGCGGGTCAGGGCGTCGACATCGTCGCCGATGCCCCAGAGCGCCCCCTCGATCCCGAACAGCGGCACCGAGGACATCCAGTCGATCCCAGTCAGGGTCGGCGCCAGGAAGACCACGACCCAGACCAGGAAGCCGCCCGCCATGCCGGCGAAGGCGCCGTGGCGATGGGCGCCGCGCCAGTAGAGCCCGGCGATCAGCGCCGGGCCGAGCTGGGCCACGGCGCAGAAGGCGATCAGCCCGATCGAGGCCAGCGGCAGACGCCCGCCGATCATGGCGTGATAGGCATAGGCCAGCAGCAGGATGGCGAAGATCGCGATCCGCCGGATGCGCAGCACGGCGGGGCCGAGGTCGCTATCGCCGCGCGCGGCCATGCCGCCGCGCAGCAGCAGCGGCAGCACCAGCTCGTTGCTGATCATGGTGCTGAGCGCCACGGTCTCGACGATCACCATGCCGGTGGCGGCCGACAGCCCGCCCAGGAACACGGCCAGCGACAGCAGCGGGTCGCCGGCCTGCATCGGCAGCGCCAGCACGAACAGGTCGGGGTCGGCGGCGGTGCCGAGCAGCAGCAGCCCGGCCACGGCGAAGGCCGGGACGAACAGGTTGATGGCGCCGAGATAGGCCGGGAACAGCCAGCGCGCGGTGCGCAGATCGGCCGCCCGGCCGCTTTCGACCACGCCGACATGGAACTGCCGCGGCAGGCACAGGAAGGCCAGCGCCGACATCACCGTGATCGACACCCATTCCGGCCCGACCGAGAAGCCCTCCAGCCGCGCCTGCAGCGCCGGCACCGAGAGCAACCGCGCCGCCAGGTCGCCCGGGCCGTCGAACATGGCGAAGGTGACGAAGGCGCCGGCAGCGAGGATCGCCCCGAGCTTGACCAGGGATTCGAAGGCGATCGCCAGGATCATGCCCTGGTGGCGTTCGTTCGCCTGGACGTGGCGGACGCCGAACAGGATGGCGAAGATCGCCATGGTCAGGGCGACATGCAGGGCGGTGTCGGTCCACATCGGCGCGCCCCCTCGTCCCCCCGGCCCGGTGGCCAGCGCGCCGAAGCTGAGCGACACGGCCTGCAGCTGCAACGCGATATAGGGCAGGACGCCGACCAGCGCGATCACGGTCGCCACCGCGGCGACGACACGGCTCTTGCCGTAGCGGGCGGCGATGAAGTCGGCGACCGAGGTGATGTTCTGCTCGCGCGCCACCCGGGTGATCTTCCGCATCATCGGGAAGCCCAGGGTGATCACCAGGATCGGCCCGACATAGATCAGGGTGAAGTCGAGCCCGTGCGACGCGGCCCGGCCGACGCCGCCATAGAAGGTCCAGGAGGTGCAGTAGACCGCGAGCGAGAGGGCATAGACCGCGGGCTCGCGCAGGCCGGACCGCCAATAGGCCGGGCTGCGGTCGCCGATGAAGGCGACGGCGAAGAGCAGGCCGAGATAGCCGAGCGCGATCAGCCACAGCAGCCAGTCAGCCACCGCCCGTTCTCCGCTCGCCGCGTTCGTTCCTCCCCATCATGTCGGCAGCATAAGCCGGCCGGAGCGTCAGGCCGAGCGTTTCGGCGCGGCCGCTCCCCCTCACCCTCCCGTCGCCAACGCGACGGGCCCCTCCCTCTCCCCATGGGAGAGGGAAATGAGGACCGCGATCCTCTTCACCTCTCCTTGGGGAAAGGTCGCAATCGCATCGCGATTTCGGGTGAGGGGGCGGCGCCGGCCCCTCCGCAGCGAACAGGTCAGCCGAAGAATCGTGCCGGACGGAAGGTGGCCAGTTCCGGGCGGACGGTACCGTGCAAGACCTCGTCGGCCACCGCGGCGCCGAGGAAGGCGGCCAGGGTCACGCCGCTATGGGTCACGGCGGCGTAGTAGCCCTCGGCCTGCGGCAGCGGCCCGACGGCGGAGAAGCCGTCCTTCGGCAGGGCGCGGATGCCCAGGCGCACCGCCTCCGGCTCCACCGGCCCCATGGCCGGGAGGATCGCCCGGGCCTTGCGGATCAGCTCCCGCATCTCCGGCAGGTCGACGCTCGGCCTGGGCGCCGTCGCCGGGTCGAATTCGTCGTCGTTGCGGCAGACCAGCAGGCGCCCGGCGCCGTCCGGCCGGATGTCGCAGCCCGGGGCCTTCAGCAAGCGTTCGAGCCCGACCGCGACCGGCGGGGTGAAGGCCAGCAGGCCCGCGGTTGGCGCCAGCGGGATGCGTAGTGCCGGGTCGAGGCCGGCATCGTCGGCCCAGCGGCCGGTGCAGTTGACCACGCGGTCGGCGGCACGGGTCGCACCATCCGCCATGGTGACGCCGGTGACCCGGCCGGACCGCAGATCCACCCGAGCCACGCGGGCGCCGATCTCGACCCGCGCGCCGAGGCGCCGGGCGGCGGCGAGCATCGCCTGGGCATAGACCACCGGATCGACCCAGCCCTCCTCCGGGAACCAGGCGACGGGGGCGTCGTCGACCGCCGCCGGATCGATGTCGGGCGCCAGCTCGCGCAGCTGGGCGGCCGAGATCCATTCGGCGGCATAGCCCCAGTCGCGCAGCCGGTCGAAGCGCCGGCGTTGCTCCTCCCGCCCGGCCTCGTCGGCCCATTCCAGGCTGCCGTTCAGGTGCAGCCAGGGCGTCGCCGCGAATTCGTCGCGCAGCGCCGCATGCGCCTTCATCCCGGCGACGTTCAGCTCGTGATAGGCCCGCGGCGTCTTTCCATGGGAGTTGACCCAGGCGAAGCTGGTGCCGGAGGTGCCGGCGCCGATCCGAGTTGCCTCCAGCACCGTGACCGACGCGCCGCCCTGCGCCAGGCGGTACGCCACCGAGGCGCCGATGACGCCCGCGCCGATCACGATGATGGAAGCCATCTTCTCGATCCTCAGTTCTTCTTCACGTCTTCCAGGTAGAACCGGCCCAGCGGAGTCTGGCCGAAGCCCTCGATGTTCTTGCGGGATACGGTCAGGTACGGGCTGTAGTAGAGGTCGATCCAGTTGACGTCGGCCTTGGCCATCTTCTGCAGGTCGACGTACATCGCCTCGCGCTTGGCCGGATCGGTCTCGACCCGCGCCTTGGCCACCAGCGCCACCACTGCGTCGTTCTTGTAGCGGGTGTAGTAGTTCAGGTTGGCGTCGTAGCCGAGCACGAAGGTGGTCTTCTGGTCCGGGTCGATGATGTCGTTGGTCCAGTAGTTCATCGCCAGATCGTAGTCGCCGGCCACCTCCATGTCCCAGCTCTGGCTCGGGTCGACCTTCTGCAGGTTGACGGTGATGCCGACCTTGGCCAGCTGCTGCTGGATCAGCACCGACACCTGCTCGTCCACCGTGTCGCCGGTCTGCACCAGATAGGTCAGCGCGATCGGGCCGACGGCGGCCTTGGCCAGCAATTCCTTCGCCTTCTCCGGGTCATAGGGCCGGGCGCCATTGTCGTCGGTGTGGTACAGCGCGCCCTTCGGGACGTAGGAGTTGGCGACGCTGCCGATGCCGAAGGTGACGGTGTCGACGATCACCTTCTTGTCGATGGCGTAGTCGATCGCCTGGCGCACCTCCAGCTTGTCCAGCGGCGCATGCGAATGGTTGATCAGCAGGTGGTCCTCGCGGGTCGAGGGGTCCTTGTGCATCGTCAGGTTCGCGTCCTTCTCCAGCTCCGCCACCTTGGCGAAGGGCACGAAGATGGCGGTGTCGAGCTCGCCCGCCTGGACCTTCAGGATCCGGGTGTTGTCATCGGGCACCGAGATCCATTCGACGCCGTCGAGGCTGACCTGGTCGGCCTGCCAGAAGTTCGGGTTCTTCTTCAGCACCACCTTGTTGCCGCGGCTCCACTCCTCCATGGTGAAGGCGCCCGAGCCGATCGGCTTCTCGGCGAAGGCGTCCTCGCCCATCGCGGTCACGACCTTCTGCGGCAGCACCGCCACGCCCGGCAGGGCCAGGCTGGCCAGGAACGGCGTCGCCGGCTGGTTCAGCGTGATCACCAGGGTGTGGTCGTCCTTGGCCTCGGCGGTCTTGATCACCTTGTAGTTGTCGGCGATCAGCGACCCCGGATTGTCGCGCGCCCGCAGCAGCGAGAAGGCGGCGTCGGCGGCGGTGACCGGGCTGCCGTCGGAGAATTTCGCGTCGCGCAGCTTCAGCGTGTAGACCACACCGTCATCCGAGACCGTCCAGCTTTCGGCCAGGCCGGGGACCAGCTTGGTGCCGTCCTTGCTGACCCGAATGAGCACGTCGTAGACGTTCGAGAACACCCAGTAGTCGACATTCTGCGAGGTCTTGATCGGGTCGAAGGTGGTGCCGTCCTCGCGCCGGCCGATGGTCAGCACGCCCGCCGCCTCCGCCGCCGCCCCGCCAGCGACCAGCGCCGCCAGGAACGCCGCCGTGGCGATGCCGAGATGTTTCCGTGTCATCGTGAGCCTCCGGTTGTTGCCCCGCCTCAATGTGCGGGGATGGCTGGATGGAGATGGCAGGCGGTGAAGCGCCCGTCGACCGGCCGCAGCGCCGGCGGCGCCCCGACCCGGCATTCCGGCATGGCGAAGGGGCAGCGCGGATGGAAGGCGCAGCCAGGCGGCAGGTCGAGCGGGCTCGGCGGCTCGCCGCCCAGCAGGTCTGCCGGCAGCGTGCGGTCGGGGTCGATCTCCGGGATCGCCCGGACCAGGGCCTGGGTGTAGGGGTGCTTCGGCGCGGCAAACACCGCCTCGGCCGTCCCCTCCTCCACGATCCGGCCGAGATACATCACCGCCACCCGGTCGCACAGCCGGCGAACCACGGCGAGATCGTGGGCGATGAAGATCAGGGCCAGGTTCATCCGGGCCTTCAGCTCGATCAGCAGGTTGATGATCTGCGCCTGGATCGAGACGTCGAGCGCGGCGACGCATTCATCGGCGATGATCAGCTTCGGCTCGACCGCCAGGGCCCGGGCGATGCCGACGCGCTGGCACTGGCCGCCGGACAGCTCGGCCGGGCGGCGGGCCGCATGCTCAGGCCTGAGGCCGACCAGAGTCAGCAGCTCCGCCACCCGGGCCGGCACGCGGTCGCGCGGCACCTTGCGGTGGACCCGCAGCACCTCGGCGATCGCCTCGCCCACCGCCATCCGCGGATTCAGCGCGCCATACGGGTCCTGGAAGATCATGGCCGTCTCGCGGCGCAGCCGGGCCACGCCGTCGCGGCTGCCCGAGGCCACATCGGCGCCGCCGAAGCGGATGGCGCCGCCGCTGATCTCGCCGAGCCGCAGGATGGCGCGGCCGAGCGTGCTCTTGCCGCAGCCGGATTCGCCGACCAGCCCCAGCGCCTCGCCCGGCGCCAGGGTGAAGGAGACGCCGTTGACCGCCCGCACCAGCCGCGGCGCACGCCCGGGCAGCGCCAGGCCGCCGGCGCGGAAATGAACCTCGAGGTCCTGGACGTCGAGCAGCGTCATGCCGCATCCCCCAGCGCCCGGTGGCAGGCCGCCATATGGCCAGGCTCCGGCCAGGACGCATCCGGCCGCACCGTCGTGCAGCGGTCGAAGGCGCGGTCGCAGCGCGGATGAAAGCGGCATCCGGTGGGCAGGTCTGCCAGGGCCGGCGGCTGGCCGGGGATGAACGGCAGCAGGTGGGCGCCATCGCCATGAGACGGCTGGCAGGCGATCAGCCGCGCTGTGTAGGGGTGGCGCGGCGCCGCCAGCACCGCCCGCTTGGCCCCGGCCTCGCACAGGGTGCCGCCATACATCACGGCGATGCGGTCGCAGCTCTGCGCCACCACGCCGAGGTCGTGGGTGATCAGGATAATGGCGAGGCCGCGCCGGTCCCGCAGATCCAGCAGCAGCCGCAGGATCTGCGCCTGCACGGTGACGTCGAGCGCGGTGGTCGGCTCGTCGGCGATCAGCACCTCCGGGTCGCAGGCCAAAGCGGTGGCGATCATCGCTCGCTGCCGCATGCCGCCGGAGAATTCGTGCGGGTAGCCGCCGGCCCGCCGCTCCGGGTCCGGGATGCCGACCTGGCGCAGCAGGTCCACGGCGGCGGCCCACGCCTCGCGCTTCGAGGCGCCGCGATGCAGCCGGATGCCCTCGGCGATCTGGTCGCCGATCCGCATCACCGGGTCGAGATGGCTGGTCGGGTTCTGGAAGATCATGCCGATCTCGCGCCCGCGCACCCGGCGCATCGCCTCCGGATCCAGGGCCGCCAGGTCGCGGTCCTTGAGCCATACCGAGCCGCCGGCGATGCGCAGGCCCCCCGGCAGCAGGCCGATCAGCGCCCGGCAGGTGACGCTCTTGCCCGAGCCGCTCTCACCCACCAGCCCCATCACCTGCCCCGCCTCCAGCGCGAAGGAGACGCGGTCGACGATGGTCGTGTCCTCCCCCGCCCGGTTCAGGGCCACCGACAGGTCGCGCACCTCCAGCAGCGGCGCGGTCATTCCTTCACCCCGAGCCATTCGCCGAGGCCGTCGCCGAGCAGGCTGAAGCCGAGCGCGATCACCGCCAGCGCCACGCCCGGGAAGGCGGCGATCCACCAGGCGCGGATGATGAAGTTCTGGCTTTCCGCCACCATCAGCCCCCACTCCGCGGTCGGCGGCTGCACCCCGAGTCCGAGATAGCTGATCGAGGCGCCGAGCAGGGTGGTCAGCACCACATCGGACATCGAGAACACGATCGAGCTGACCAAGGCGTTCGGCAGGATGTGCCGGGCCATGATCCGGAGATGGCCGTAGCCGAGGCTGCGCGCGGCGGTGACGAAGTCGCTGGCCTTCAGCACCAGCACCTGGGCCCGCACCAGCCGGGCGTAGGATACCCAGCCGACCAGGGCCATGGCGATGAAGAAGCTGCCGAGACCGGGGCCGAGGATGGCGATGATCGCCAGCATCAGCACCAGGAAAGGAAAGGCGATGACGATGTCGACGATGCGCATCACCACGACATCGACCCAGCCGCCGAAATAGCCGGAGACGCAGCCGATGGCGGTGCCGACGATAAAGGGGAACAGCACGCCGAACACGCCCATCATCAGGTCGATGCGGGTGCCCCAGATCAGCCGGGACAGTACGTCACGACCGAAATTGTCGGTGCCGAGCCAGTGTCCCGGCCCCGGCGGCAGCAGCGCATTCGCCGTGTCCTGCTGGATTGGGTCGTAGGGTGCGAGCACCGGTGCCAGCAGCGCCACCAGCAGGAAGACCCCGACGATGCCGGCGCCCCACCACAGTGCGCCCGGCACCCGCGGCAGCTTGAGCCTGAATCGCAGCCGGGCGGCGGGCGTGCCGGCGACGGCGCTCACAGCTTCACCCGCGGGTCGATGGCGACGGTCAGGACGTCGGCCAGGAAGTTCACGGTGACGCTGGCGACGGCGAAGGCCATGGCCACGCCCTGCACCACCATGTAGTCGCGGGTGAAGATGCCGCGCACCAGCAGCTGGCCCATGCCGGGGATCGAGAACACGTTCTCGATGATCACCGTGCCGCCGATCAGCCAGCCGATATTGACCGCCAGCAGGTTGATGGTCGGGACGATGGCATTGGGCACGACATGGCGCCAGAACACCATGCTTTCGGGCAGGCCGCGCGCCCGGGCCGCCGTGGCCTGGTCGGACCGCAGCTCGGCGATCATCGCGGCCCTGAGCGTCCGGGTCAGCACCGCCGACAGGGCCAGGGCGATGGTCAGCCAGGGCAGCACCAGATGGTGCAGCCGGTCGGCCCAGTCGTCGCCATAGCCGGCCACCGGGAACAGGCCCAGCGTCACGCTGAACAGGATGATCAGCATGATCCCCAGCCAGAACGGCGGCAGGCCGAGCCCGGTGGTGGAGACGATGCGGATGGCGTGGTCGGCCAGCCGGCCGCGGCGGCGCGCGGCGATGGCGGCGAAGGGCACGGCGATCAGCAGCGACAGCAGGACGGCGCCGAACACCAGCAGCAGCGTCGGCTCGATCCGCTCGGCGATCAGGCGCAGCACCGGGACCTTGTACAGGATCGACCGGCCCATCTCGCCTTGCGACAGGTTCTGCAGGAACAGGCCGTATTGCGTCCACAGCGGCTCGTCGAGCCCGAACTGGGCGCGGATCCGGGCGATCGCGTCCGGCGTCGCCTTGGTGCCCAGCAGCACCCGCGCCGGATCGCCGGGGATCGAGCGGATCAGCACGAAGGTGATGACGCTGATGCCAAACAGCACCGGGATCAACTGCAGCGGACGGGTCAGGACGAAGCGGAAGCGGTGCATCGACGGTCAGCCCGGGCGGCGGGCGGGCATCAGGCGGTCGCCCTATGCGCCTTCAGGAAGTCCAGCAGCACAGGATAGTACGCGTGCGGCTCCTCGTAGAAGGGCATGTGGCTGGAGTTCGGGAAGACGTGCAGCTTGGCGTTCGGCAGCGCCAGCTTCATGCGCAGCGCGCAGGCCGGCGTCAGCTCGTCATGCTCGCCGCAGGTGATCAGCACCGGCACGGTGATCCGGCGCATGTCGGGCAGCCGGTTCCAATCCTTCAGATTGCCGGTGTAGAGGAACTCGTTCGGTCCCTGGATGGTGCCGTAAGGCCCCATGTTCCAGTCGTCGAGCGACCGTTTCACAGGCGCCGGCCAATGGTCCAGCCGGCAGACATGGCGGTGGTTCAGGATGGTGATCGCAGCCTGGTACACCGGGTGCTCCAGCGTGCCCTCGGCCTCGTGCCGCTGCATCATCGCCACTGTCTCGGGGCCGAGCGCGGCGCGCAGCCGCTCCAGCTCGCCGATCAGATGCGGGATGTCGGCAGCGGTGTCCTCCAGGATCACGGTGTTCAGCGCCTCGGGATGGGTCAGCGCATATTCGACGCTGAGCCAGCCGCCCCAGGAATGGCCCAGCAGATGCACCCGGCCGAGCCCGAGCGCCTGCCGCACCGTCTCCACCTCTTCGACATAGCGGGTGATGGTCCACAGGGCGGGATCGGTCGGCCGGTCGGAGGCGCCGGTGCCGAGCTGGTCGAAGGCGACGACCCGGTAGCCCTGGTCGATCAGGCAGGAATGCGCGTCGCGCAGATAGTCACAGGGCAGCCCCGGGCCGCCGTTCAGGCACAGCACGGTCTCCGGCCCCGAGCCGAAGCTGTAGGCCACGACCTTGTGGCCATCGACACGAATCTCGTCCCGCCGATCCGGCGCGATCTCCCGCCACATCCTGCCATCCCCGTTATGATCTTTTTTGCGTCGCGGAACGCTAGACTGATCAGACAAATCAGACAAGCCGGCCGAAGGGGAAGATTATAACCTGCGGTCGCCGGCGCCCCTCGCGACGATGGCGAGCGCGCCAGGGCGCCCCTCGGTCCGGATGTCCCGCAGCCCGAAGGCCTTGAGCGACGACCGGATCATCTCGACGATCCGGGCTGCCGGCTCGTCGTATATGATCCAGATCTCACCGCCGGAGCGCAGGCTGCGGACGACATGCGGCAGGGCCAGACCAGGACGGGTCCAGAAGCTGTTCACGCGGATCGCGAACACCCGGTCGAAGCCGCCCGGTTCGACCGGCCCGTGCTCGATGTTGCCCTCGGCGATGCTCACTCGCCCGGCCGTGATCGCCGCCGCGTTGACGATTCGCGCCCGGGCCACCGCGGTGTCGGAGCGGTCGATGGCGACGACGGTCGCGGTCGGCGTATGGGCGGTCACGACCTGTATCGCCTGGCCGGTGCCGCAGCCGATCTCCAGCAGCCTCTCCCCGGGCTGGGGGTCCAGGAGCGCGACTGCGGCCAGGATCCGGGGAGGGACCTTCGAGAGAGGATCGGCTCGCATCGGGAGAGTGTGGACGTTTTCGTTTCCCGGTGGGATATCGCTGATTGTCCTGCCCCGGCAACCTCCCGAGCCTGACATGGCGAAAACCCCGAAAGCGGCGGCGCCGCGCTTCGACATCGATGCCCTGCGGAGCCTCTCCGGCGAGACCATCTTCGCCCGCGGGGCGGCGTACCATGAGGCGGGGCGGGTCGAGATCCTGTCCAGCCAAGCCGGACGGATCGCCGCCAAGGTCTTCGGGTCGGAGACCTACGAGGTCAGCCTGAAGCCGGGTGCCGATCATCCGGCCGGCGACTGCTCCTGCCCAGCCTTCGCGGATGCCGGTTGGTGCAAGCATCTGGTCGCCGTGGCCCTCGCCGCCAACGACCAGGCGAGCGGCAAGGTGTCCCGCCCGGAGAGCCGGACCGACCCCGTCCGCGACCATCTCCGGGACTTGGGAACGGAGGCACTGGTCGAACTGGTCCTGGAGCAGGCCCGGAAGGATCCGGCCCTTATGCGCCGCCTCGAGCTTGCGGCCGCATCAGCCCGGGGCGACGACGCGGCGATCGAGGCGCAGCTCAAGAAGGCCATCACCGCAGCCACGCGGATGACCGACTACGTCGAATATCGTCAGGTGCGGAACTGGGCGCGCCCGATCGGCGATCTCCTCGACGAGATCGAACAGCTGTTGAACAGCGGCCGGCACCAGCTCGGCCTCGACCTGCTCGAGCATTTCCTCGACCGGATGGAGCAGGCGCTCGCCTCCATCGACGATTCCAACGGCCACGGCATTGGCCTACTCGGACGGGCGGCGGAACTTCATCTCCGCGCCTGTCTGGCCGTGCGGCCGGATCCGGTCGCGCTGGCGCGCCAGCTGTTCAAGCGGGAACTCGAATCGTATGGCGATGCGTTCTATGACGCGGCCGGCATCTATGCGGACGTCCTGGGGCGCGAAGGCAAGGCCGAATATCGGCGGCTCGCCGAGGCAGCCTGGGCGCAGCTCCCGACACGCCGGGCCGATGATCGCCAGCCGTCCCGGAATTACGGGCTTTCGTCGAAGCAATATGGCCTCTTCACCATCCTCGACCGGCTCGCCGAAGAGGACGGTGATTTCGACCGACGGATCGCGCTGCTGACGAAGGATCTGTCGATGGCCGCCGCCTATGACAAACTGGTCGAGCTGTGCCTCGCGCATGGTCGGCGGGAGGCGGCGCTGAAATGGGCCGAAGAAGGCCTCTGGCTGTTCCAGGACATCTCCGCTGAACGGCTGAGTCGAAAGACCGCGAGCCTCTATCGCGAGTCCGGCCGGACGGCGGACGCCGAGGCCCTGCTGTGGCGCTGCTTCGACCGGCGGCCCTCGGTCCATCTCATCGATGAACTCAAGGCTCTTGCCGGCAGCAATGCGGACGGGGCGGTCCTCGACCGCGCTATCGCCGTCATGCGGCAGCGGCTCGCCCGCCGTCAGAAGTCCGGTGGATGGGGTTACGGCGAGGCCGACCTCCTGGCGGAGATCCTGCTGAAGCACGGCCGGCTGGCGGAAGCCTGGGCCGTGGCCGACACACATGGTTGCGCTGAAGGCACCCTTCTCGCCCTCGCCAAGGCCAGCGAGGCGGCGAATCCGGCGAAGGCGCTCGCGGTCTATGGCGAGCTGGTCGAGCGCCATCTCGGCAGCACCAACAAGGCTGGTTATGAAACCGCCTGCAAGCTGATCGACCGGATCGGCAGCATCCGCAAAGCTCGGGCCGAGACGGCGGTCCACACGGCCTATCTGGCGGCGCTGGCGGCACGCCACAAGGCCAAGCGCAACTTCATGAAGTTGCTGGCGGCTCGGGCCTAGGCCCGCCCGTAGACCGGCACGATCGCACCGCGGCCGACCTGGTTCTTCGGCGAGGCGAGGTGCAGAACGGTCGCCGCCACCTCCTCCACCTTCGGCCAGGCGGCGTGGTCGGCCTTGGGCATGGCGGCGCGGTTGGTCGGTGTGTCCATGATCGAGGGCGCGATGGCGTTGACCAGGATGCCTTGCCCCGCCACCTCCTGCGCCAGGGCCACGGTCAGGGCCGCCAGCGCCGCCTTCGATGCGGTGTAGGCGGTCATGCCGGCGCCCTGGCGCCATTCCAGCGCCGGCCGGGCCGCAACATTGACGATGCGGCCGCCGCCCTGCCCCATCGCCTGCACCGCGGCGCGGCAGCACAGGAAGGCGCTGACGAGGTTGGTGTCGAGTTGCTGCTGCAGCATCGCCTTGTCCGTCCCGCCGATCGGCGCCATGGCGAAGCCGCCGGCGACATGGATCGAGGCCCAGAGTCCGGGCAGCGCCGCATAGAACGCCGCCACCGCCGCCTCGTCGGCCAGGTCCGGCACCGGCGACAGCACCACCCGGTCATGGCCACGATGGGCGAAGCGGCGCGAATCCTTCAGGTCGCGGACCGGGACATGGCAGGTGGCGCCGGTCTCGAGCAGCAGCCCGACCACCGCGGCGCCGAGCGCGCCGGTGCCACCGGTGATGACGACGTGACGATCCTGAAACTCCATGGAGCCTCCTCCAGGTTAGCGACGATCCTCCAGGATCATCGCCGCGGCCTTCTCGGCAATCATGATGGTGGGCGAGTTGGTGTTGCCCGAGGTTATGGTCGGCATGATCGAGGCGTCGGCGATGCGCAGGCCCGTCAGCCCGCGCACCCGCAGCCGCTCATCGACCACCGCCAGCGAGTCCTGACCCATCTTGCAGGTGCCGACCGGGTGGAAGATGGTGGTGGCGATGTCGCCCGCCGCCCGCGCCAGATCGGCATCGTCCTGCAGCGCCGGGCCCGGCCGCACCTCCTCCGGCGCGTAACGGGCCAGGGCCGGGGCGGCGCAGATCCGCCGGGTCAGCCGGATGCCGTCGACCGCGACGCGGCGGTCCGCCTCCTCCGCCAGGTAGTTCGGCCGGATCGCCGGCGCCGCGGTCGGGTCCGGGCTCTTGATCCGGACCGAGCCGCGGCTGTGCGGCCGCAGGTTGCAAACCGAGGCGGTGAAGGCCGGATAGCTGTGCAGCGGCTCGCCGAAGCGGTCGAGGCTGAGCGGCTGGACATGGTATTCGAGATTGGCCGTCTCCTGCGCCGGGTCGCTGCGCGCGAAGGCGCCGAGCTGGCTGGGCGCCATGCTCAAGGGACCGCTGCGGAACAGCGCGTATTCGACGCCCATGCCGATGCGGCCGAGCAGCCGGTTGGCCCGCTCGTTCAGGGTCGGCACGCCCTTGACCTTGTAGACCAGGCGCAGTTGCAGATGGTCCTGCAGGTTCTCGCCCACGCCCGGCAGGTCGTGCACCGGCTGCACGTCATGCGCGGCCAGCAGGTCGGCCGGGCCGATGCCGGAGTGCTGCAGGATGGCGGGGGAGCCGACGGCGCCGGCGGCCAGCACCACCTCGCCCGCCGCGGCATAGGCCTCGGTGCCGTCCGGCCGGCGGAACACCACGCCGGCGACGCGCTTGCCCTCAAGATGCAGCTTCAGCACCTGGGCATGAGTCTCGACCGTCAGGTTCGGCCGCTTCAGCGCCGGGGCGAGGAATCCCTTGGCCGCGGTCCAGCGGATGCCGCGGCGCTGGTTCACCTGGAAATAGCCGCAGCCCTCATTGTCGCCGGTGTTGAAGTCCTCGGTCGGCGGGATGCCGGTCTCGGCCGCGGCCTGGCGGAAGGCGTCGAGGATAGCCCAGGACAGGCGCTGCGGCTCGACCCGCCATTCGCCGCCGGCTCCATGGAAGGCCGAACGGCCCTGCCAATGGTCCTCGGACCGGGTGAAATGCGGCAGCACGTCGTCCCAGCCCCAGCCGGCATTGCCGAGCTGCCGCCACTGGTCGTAGTCGCGCGCCTGGCCGCGCATGTAGATCATGCCGTTGATGGCCGAGCAGCCGCCCAGCACCTTGCCACGCGGATAGTTGATCGCCCGGCCACCCAGCCCGGCCTCGTGCTCGGTCTTGAAGCACCAGTCGAGGCGCGGATCACCATGGGTGTAGAGATAGCCGACGGGAATATGGACCCAGATGGTTCCCGGCCTGCCCCCCGCTTCCAGCAGCAGCACCGAGGCCTTGGGGTCGGCCGACAGCCGGTTGGCCAGCACGCAGCCGGCCGAGCCGGCGCCGACGATGACATGGTCGAACGTTCCGATCGTCCGCGTCATCGGCCCGCCGTGTTCTTCAGCACCATTCCTGACCCCGATCCGCCTTGGCTTTTGATACTCGATGCCGATCTTCCTACAAGGCCGGCGGCCATACAATGCGCCCGCGACCCCAGCGACGCTCGACGGGCCGGGCGGCCCGCGCTAACCATTCGCAGTCAGATCTTCGAGAGAGCACCGGCATGGCCAGCGACGTCGAAACCGTGACCGCCACCCCGGACTCGCCGCCGCGCCAGCGCATGGCGGCGCATCTGGCGGCGATCGGCCGCGGCCCCGGCCGGTCGCGGCCGCTGACCGAGGCCGAGGCGCAGGATGCCTTCGCCATCATCCTGGCCGGCGAGGCCGACCCGATGCAGGTCGGCGCCTTCCTGCTGCTGGAGCGCTATCGCGGCGAGACGGCGGCGGAGCTGGCCGGCATGATCCGCGCCGGCCGCGCCGTGGTCACCGCCGCCCCGGCGACCCGGCCGGCGCTCGACTGGCCATCCTACGCCGCCGGCAAGACCCGCGGCGCACCTTGGTTCCTGCTGTCGGCCCTGCTGGTCGCCCGCGCCGGCCATCCGGTGCTGATGCACGGCATCAATGTCCGGGTCACCGAGGGCATCGAGACCGAGGATGCGGTGCGGGCGCTGGACCTGCCGGTGCCCGAGACCCCCGCTGAGGCGGCGCGGATCCTGGACGCCACCCGCTTCGCCTATCTGCCGCTGCGGGCAGTCAGCCGCACCCTGACCGAGCTGATGGAGCTGCGGCCGGTGCTGGGCCTGCGCAGCCCGGTCAACTCGGCGGCGCGGCTGCTGAACCCGTTCGAGGCCAAGGCCAGCTTCGTCGGCGTGTTCCACCCGGCGTACCAGGACCTGCATCGCGACACCGCGCGCCTGCTGGGCCAGAGCGACCTCTGCGTGGTCAAGGGCGCCGGCGGCGAGGCCGAGCGCACGCCCTTGAAGGCGCTGTCGCTGCAGCGACTGGTGGCCGGGGAGGCGCTGGACGAGACGGTGCCGCCGATCGTCGGCGAAGGCCGCGGCGAGCGGCTGGCGCGCCACGACCTGGAGCATTTCCGCGCCGTCTGGACCGGCGCCGCCGATGATCCCGCGGCCGAGGCGACGGTAGTCGGCACTGCCGCGGTGGCGCTGGCCGTCATCGCCGGCGACAGCGGCGAGGCCGCCCATGCCCGCCATATGGAGCACGCGACGGCGCTGTGGCGCGAGCGGAACGCCTGACTTTCACTTCGGGTCGAACCCGAACACCGCCTCGTCGGGATCCGGCAGGCCGAGGATGGCGCGGGAGATGATCTGGGCGGCGATGGCGCTGAAGGTGAAGCCGTTGCCGCCATAGCCCAGGACGGCGAAGCACCGGTCCAGGCCCGGGATCCGGCCGATCGTCGGCAGGCCGGTGCGGCTTTCGCCGAAGCTGCCGGTCCAGCGGAACTCCGGCGTCGGATCGAACGATGGCCACAACGCCGCGATCTTGCGCCCGATGGCCTTGCTCTTCTTCGCGATCAGCGCGTCCCGCTTGTTCTCATCGGCGAAGGGCTCATCCTCGCCCCCGGCGACGATCCGTCCGTCCGGCGTCGTCCGGGCGTAGAAATACGGGTCGCTGGCCTCCCAGACCAGGGCACGGCTGGGCCACACGATCTGCGGCGCGGTGGCGATCGCCCAGGTGGAGCGGATGTCGCTGGCCGCCGCCGGAACGAAGGGCAGCAGCTCGTAGCCGGTGGCGAAGACCACATGGCGGGCCTTGAGCTTGATGCCGTCCGCCGTCGTGACGGTGACGCCGACGCGGCTCTCCCTTACCTCCCTGGCCTCGACCGGGGCGTGCAGCGAGGCGCCGCGCGCGATCGCCGAGCGCCACAGACCGACGACCAGGCGCAGCGGGTCGGCCTCGGCGCTGCCCGCCGTGACGATGGCGCCCGCGACCTGCAGCGAGGTCAGGCGGTGCAGCGCCTCGCCTTCGACGAAGCGCGAGCGCAGGCCGATCCGCGCCCGGGCCTCACATTCGCGGCGCAGCGCCGTCAGGCCGAGCACATTGCCCGGCAGATAGACCGAGGGCCGATCCCGGAACCGGGCCTGGAGCCGGAGATCGCGGATCCGCGTCCGCAGGAACCCGACGGCGGCCGCCGACCGCCAATAAGCCCGCGCCGCCTTTTCGCCCCCGACCTCGTCGGCCAGCTGGGTCAGCGGCCGGTCGAGCTCGGTGGCCAGCAGGGCCGTGCTGGCCGCCGAGGATCCGCGCCCGAAGTCGCGGCGGTCGATGGCGATGACGCTCAGCCCTGCCTGCAGCAGCGAATCCGCGACCAGGGCGCCCGACACGCCGCCGCCGACGATCACCGCATCCGCCGCGCCATCGCCCTCCAGCGGCGATGCGGGGATCCGCGGCATACCGTTCATCGTCCACACCGGCTGCCCGGATCGAAGGTCGAGATGGCGGGCCATGCCGGCTCCAGGGATGTCGAGGTCTCTCCGGAAACCTTGGCGCGCTCCGTCTCGTTCCCTGGCTCACCCGGCCTTCCATTGTCCGATCGCGCCGGACGTCAGTTTCCCCGGCTACGACTTCGAGGGTGGCGTCGGGGGCACGGGCACGAGGATCTCAGAGGCGATCTTCCAGTCCCGGCCGTCTCGGATCCAGTCGATGATGATCAGGAACGGCTTTGCCGTGCCGTCCTGGCCGGCATAAGACACCGTGATCGTCACCGGAGCGTAGGATTCCGCGACCTCGCGGGTCAGCCCGACGACCTTGAGCTTGGACAGGTCGGGCTGCAGCACCACGGGGCCGGAGGCGGCGATGTCGTGCAGCTTCCGCTCGATCGCCTCGTTGCCCCAATAGCCCGCCCAGCTGCCCTCGGACGGCACGGCGCTCTTGGCGACCAGCAGGGTCGAGGGCGAGCGCCAGTACATGCCGCTCAGGGCCGTCAGATCGTGCCGGTTCGCCGCTTCCATCAGCCGGCCGAACCGCGCCCCGACCGCGGCCAGGGTCCGGGCGTCCAGCGGGTCCCGGTGCCCGGCCGCTGTGGCCGGTCCCGCGACCGATGCGACCGCCAGGGCGACGGCGGCCGCGAGGAGCTTGCTCTGCATGATTGATCCCTCCTCCAGCTCAAGCCTGCGGCTTGGCGGCTTTCGCCGCGCCCCAGAGGGAGCCCGGATTGGCGCGGCCGGGATGGAGGTCGAGCATGGCGTCGTAGAGCTCGCGCGCCGTCGAGGCCGAGGCCTCCAGGCGATTGAAGTCGCGGAGGTACTGCCGCGTCTCACCGATGACACGGGGATGGTCCTCGGCCCCCGGCACCTTGTGCGCTGCGATCACCGTTCTCGCCTCCAGCGCCTCGAGCCGGTCGAGCGTAGCAATCCATTCCAGCCGGCTCTGCGCGTCGGTCTCGCCGAGATAGGGATGGATCCCGTTGTAGACCGCGTCGCCGCCGACCAGCAAACCGATCGATGGGACGTGGAGGCAGGTCGAGACCGCCGTGTCGGTCCGCCCAGCATCCACCGCGAAGAGTCGGTGCCCCTCCAGTTCCAGCGCATCCTCCTGCAGCGGCTCGGCAGCCGGGAGTCGGTCGAGGATCTCGCCGGGAAAAAGCTTGCGCCAGAAGCCATCGACGCTGGCGGGTGCCAGATGCGCCTGCATCGCCTGGACCACCGCGGGCGTCGCCACCGCACGCGCGTCCGGGAAGCGCTCCAGCAGCGGCGCCAGGCCGAAGAAATGGTCGCCATGCGCATGGGTGACGTAAATCGCCGTGAGGCGCTTGCCGCTGGCGATGACCCAGTCCAGCAGGGTCTGCGACTGGGCGGCGGTGAGGAAGGTGTCCACCAGGACAGCGTCGCGCTCGCCCTGGATCAGCACCGAGGAGTTCGCCACCCACGCCAGTTCCTCCTGGCCGGGCGGCAGGTCGCGGCTGAGGCCCGGGCGCTTGATCGTCAGGATATCCCAGCGCAGCGCTGGTACGATCGTCATGACTGAATCCCTTTTCTTGACGGCCAATTCGCAAGAGCCGATAAACTAGGTATGACCGGTCGTCTTGAATTAATCAAGGAACCTTGAGATGACATCTCGCCCGACGGCCCGGCGGGGCCCGAAGCCGAAGCCCGGCACCCGCGATACCCTGGTGCAGGCGGGCCTGGGGATCATGCATGCGGAAGGCTACACGGCGACGGGGATCCAGGCGATCGTCGAGGAGGCCGGCGTTCCCAAGGGCTCCTTCTACAACCACTTCGCCAGCAAGGAGGCGTTCGGCGCGGAGGTGATCGACGCCTATTCCGGGCGCGGCCAGGCGAAGCTGCGCGACATCCTCACCGACCGTGCCCGGGACCCGCTGGTACGGCTGGAGGCCTATTTCGACGACCGCATCGCGGCGCTCCGGAAGTCGGGTTATGTCCGCGGCTGCCTGATGGGGAATTTCAGCGCCGAGGCAGCGGACCACAGCCCTTTGATCCGCGAGCGCCTGGCCGGGCATTTCGCGGCCTGGACCGGCCCGATCGAGGCCTGCATCGCCGAGGCGCAGGCGCAAGGGTCGGTGGGCTCCCGGTTCCCCGCGCCATTGCTGGCCGGCTTCGTCATGAACAGCTGGGAAGGCGCGCTGCTGCGGATGCGGGTGGAGAAGAGCGACGCTCCTCTCCTCGCCTTCAAGCAGGTGGTCTTCGGCGGCCTTCTGGCCTGACCGGCGCGGCGGCGCCGGTCCCGGCGGTCACCCCAACCGGCCGGCCTTGTATTGTTCGATCGCGCTGGTGATCAGCCGGTGGTCGTCCTCATGCGGCAGGCCGGAGACGCCGATGAACCCGACCACCTGGGTGCCGATGCGGATCGGGAAGCCGCCGCCATGGTCGATCATCGGCGTGCGGACGGACGGGCTCTCGGCCAGGGTCCGGCCGCGCGCCTTGAGCCGGTGGTGCAGCCACAGCGTGCTGCGGCTGAACTGGCGGACGGCGGCGGATTTCAGGTCGAGCCAGACCTGGTTGTCGGCCGAGGTGCCGTCATGAGCCGCGGCGAATAACACCCGGTCGCCGACCTGGATGCGGAGGGCGATCGGCGCCGGCGCGAGCTCGAGCAGCCTCTGGCCGATCGCATAGGCCTCGGCGAAGTCGAAGCTCTCGAAGGCCAGCCGGGCCTCCTCGGCCTCCAGCTCGGCGGTGCGGGCGGCGTGGTCGATCCCGGTCATCGGTCCCTCCTCGAATCTCCTGGACCGATCCTGCCACAGGCCCACCGGCCATGGGCACCCTGCCCGCGGCCTATTTGACCCCGACCACCATCGAATAGGGCCCGACCAGGGCCTCCTGCCGGACCGAGGCGAAGCCCGCGTCCTGCAGCCAGCCGATGCAGTCGGCACCGGTGTAGTCGAAGCCGCCCGGAGTCTCGATCAGCATGTTCAGGCTCATCAGCAGGCCGGCGGCGTGCTTGCGCCGGTCGTCGTCGATCATCTGGTCGTAGACGATCAGCGTCCCGCCCCGCGGCAGGGCCGCATGGGCCTTGGCCACCAGCATCCGTTTCTGCTCCAGGTCCCAGTCGTGGAGGATATGCCCCATCACCAGCACCTCGGCCGAGGGCAGGTCCTCATGCATGAAGTCGCCGCCATGGAAGCGCACCCGGCCGGCCAGGCCGCGTTGCGCCACATAGGTCTCGAACACCGGCCGTACCGGCGGCAGGTCGAACCCGCCCGCATCCAGATGCGGATGGGCGAGGGCGAGCTCGACAGGCACCGACCCGGCTGCTGCGCCGATGTCGATGACACTGCGGACCCCGGCCCAGGGGAAGCGGGCGGCGATCGCATGCGCCGTCGGCAGGCTGATGCCGGTCATGGCGTTGAGGAATCCGGCGAGGCCCTCGGGGCTGGCATAGATCGCGGCGAAGAAATCGCCGCCGGCCTTGGCTTCGTTCTGCGGCCGGCCGGTGCGCAGCGCCTCGGTCAGGTTCCCCCAGAAGGGATAGAGCCGCCGGTTGGCCATCTCCAGGATTCCGCCGACATAGGACGGCTTGCCGGCGTCGAGATAGAGATCGGACTCGGCCGTGTTGGCGTAGGCGCCGTCATTCCGTTCCAGCATCCGCAGCGCCACCAGCGCGTCGAAGAAGTCGCGCACGCTGCGCTGGTGCAGGCCGAGCTTGTCCCGCAGCGCTTCGCCGTCGAGCGGGCCGCCGGCCAGCGCGGTGAACACGCCCAGCTCGACCGCGCTCAACAGGGCCTTCGAGGCCCAGAAGCCGAACCCCAGCTGCATGATGAGGTCGGGCGTGACCGGGGCCTGCCGGCCGGCGGGTGCCGTGGACATGATGGCTCTCCCCAAGGGGCATGACGACCATCACGACGATCACCGGGCCGAAGCGGATGTGGCAATCCCCCGATTGGGAGACCAATTGGGGGGCATCGCGGGGTGGGAAGCGGGCGGCCGGGGCCTTGCCCGGCCGCCCGGCAACCTCAGGCGTCCTTGTCGGGATCGATCGGCCCGAGCTCGATGACGACGTCGGTCGGTTCGGGCTCGTGCGGCGCCAGCGTCGTACGCTCGGCATCCGCCCAGCTGGCCAGCTTGATCACCTGCCCTGCCGGCGCACCGGCCGGCGGGATCTCGACCGCCTCGAGGATGTAGAGGCCCTCGCCGTCGAGAAGGAAGGTGTGCTCGCCGAACATGGTGCTGAGCTGGGACATCGCCGGATGATTCTCGGGCAGGGCCTGGGCCCCGAACCGGGTCACCGTCCGGTCGACCAATGCGGTGTTGAGCTTCATCGCGTTGCTCCTGTCGATGGAGCCACCCCTCGGGGCGGCCTGTCGATCGGGTCGCGCCGGGCCGCATGCCACGGCGCGTCGCGGGACCTCCCACACTCGGGGTGGTGCGATATCGGCCGTCCGCACGACTTACCTAAGTGCTGCACAGCATCCTGCAACCCCGGGCGTACCGTTGCTATGATGGGTCCCATGATTCGATCGAACCGAGGCGCAACGCCATGAAGCCGGAGGATCTCGACCGGCTGCCGCGCCATCTCGACCCGCGCCGCGATCCCTGGCGCCCGGCGATCCGGCCGCTGCCGCCGAACCGCGCGGTGGCGGCGATCGGCGACGTGCATGGCCAGGCCGACCTCCTGGACGCGATGCACCGGCTGGTGGCGGACGAGTTCTCGATCCTTCCCGCCGGCACCGGCTGCACCCTGATCCATCTCGGCGACCTGGTCGACCGCGGCCCGGAAAACCTGCGCGCCCTGGCCCTGGCGCGACAGGGCGTCGCGGGCGCCGAGACCATCACCCTGCTGGGCAATCACGACGACCGCATGCTGGCGCTGCTGGACGGCGCCACAGACCACGCCACCCTGCAGTTCTGGCTGAGCTATGGCGGCGAGCGGGTGCTGGCCGAATGCGGCGTCACCGATCTGGACGGCGACTGGCGCGCCCGGGTGCGCGCGGCGATCGGACCCGATCTGCTGGGCTGGCTGCGCGGCTGCCCGGTCAGCCACCGGATCGGCGACCTGGTCTTCGTCCATGCCGGGATCGACCCGCAGCGCCCGCTGGCGCAACAGGACCGCCGCGCCCTGCTGTGGATCCGCGACCCGTTCCTGGACTGGCCCGGCCCCTTCCCCGAGGGCGTCGCGGTGATCCACGGCCACACCCCGGCCGACCGGCTGGACCTGGACCACCCACACCGCATCGATGTCGACACCGGCGCCTTCGCCACCGGCTGCCTGTCGGCGGTGCTGATCCATGGCGACCGGATGCGGGGCTTAAGGGTCTGGCGGCTTTAGGCTCCTTCCGGCTCGAGCGTGAACAGCTCCTGCGGCATGCGCACACCACGCAGGGCGTAGCGACCGACGCAGACCAGCCCGGCCTCGGCCCTGCCCGCCGCCGCGGCGAAGGCGGAGGACACCAGCATCGACTGGTCGGCCGACCGGCACATCTCGGCGATCCGGCTGGTCTCGTTCACCGCCGGGCCGACCACGGTGAAGTCGAGCCGGTGGGCGCTGCCGATATTGCCGAAGAACACCTCGCCGATATGCAGGCCGGCATACATCTCGGTCACCGGCTGGCCGGCCGCTTCGCGCTGCGGGTTCAACGCCGCGATCGCCGCCTTGGCCCCGCGCACCGCGGCCAGCGCCGCCCGGCAGGCCCGGGCGCGGGCCTCGGCCCCGCCATCGTCCGGCCGGAAGATCGCCAGCACGCCGTCGCCGATGAGCTTCAGCACGTCGCCGCCCGCCGCCTGCACCGCCGAGATCACCGCATCGGCATAGTCGTTCAGCAGCGGGATGATCTGCTCCGGCGGCGCGTTGTCGCTGATGCGGGTGTAGCTGCGCAGGTCGCTGAACCACAGCACCGCGTCGATGCGGTCGGCCACGCCGCGGGCGATCCGCCCGGACCAGACGGAGTTGCAGGCGTCGCGGCCCAGATAGGTCTCCAGCAGCGTCGAGGCCATCCGCGCCAGGGTGGTCGCCTTCATCGCCATCGCCAGGCCGGGCAGCACCTTGAGCAGCCCGGCGATCTCCTCGTCGCTGAAGCCGCCCGGCTGGTCCGTGGTCCAGGACGAGAACAGCCCGTCCCAGTCGGCGATCGCGCCCTCGGGCTCGAAGCGGTTGAGGATGCCGAGATAGTCGGTCATCCCCTCCTCCGCCGCCGAGGCCACGGCCGGGAATTCGGCGCAGCTTTCCGGCGTCACCCGCCGGCGCACCCAGTCCTCGCCGGTGTCGATCAGGTGGAAGAACGGGCTGGCGCGCCACTTGTCCTCGCGCTCGCCGGCGATGGTGCGGCCATAGCCGGTGAAGCTGGCCTCCGGCTCGCCGCGACGCCAGCGCACGGCATTGCCCTCATAGACCGGGTGCAGCGTGTCGATCACCAGCAGGCCGCTGGCGATCGGCAGGCCGGCGAATGTGGCGCGGGCGCAGAAGCCGGCCAGCAGCTCGGTCTCCGGCAGTCCGATCAGCCCCGCCTCGGTGATCCAGGCGGACAGCGCGGTGAGCTTGGATTCGTCCATCGATTCTCCTCGATGGGAAGCTTTACACCAACCGGAAGGCCGGCGCAGCGCCGAGGCGAGGGCGTCAGGTCACACCCAGCACGCCGTCGACCAGCAGCTTCAGCCCGATCGTCACCAGCAGCAGATGGCACCAGAGATACAGCCGCGCCTCGTCGATCCGGTCGTGGAAGCGGCGGCCGATCCAGACCCCGAGCGGCACCACCGGCGCCGCCGCGGCGATGGCGGCGAGGTTCCGCGGCTCCAGCACGCCGAGATAGAGATACGGCACCTGCTTGGCGATGTTGCAGAGCATGAACACGATCGCCGAGGTGCCGGCGAATACGGTCTTGTCCAGCCGCTGCGGCAGTAGGTAGATCGCCAGCGGCGGGCCGCCGGAATGGGCGACGAAGGTGGTGTAGCCGGTCAGCGTGCCCCACAGCGCCGCCCGCCGTCCGGAGGGTCCCATGCGAGGCTGGTCGAGCCGGCGGCGGGCGAACCAGCGCAGGGCGAAGACCAGGGTGACCAGCGCGATCAGCAATGTCACCCAGGCCGGGTCGACCAGGGCGAAGGTCAGCCCGCCCAGCGCGATTCCGCACAGCAGCGGCAGCAGCAGGACCCGCAGATTCGGCCGGCTCCAGGTCCGCGGCGGGAAGGCCCAGACGGTGAACACATCCATCAGCAGCACCAGCGGCGCGATCACCGCCGCGGCGTCCACCGCCGGCATGACGAAGGACAGGGCCGGAATGCCGAGGATGGCGAAGCCGCCGCCGAAGCCGCCCTTGGTGAAGGCGATCACGAAGACGGTGCCCAGCAGCACGGCGAGGAGGATGGGATCGGTCGGCATCAGCGCGACCATGGCCGGCCCGGCCCGGCCCGCTCAATCATCGGATTGCGCCGAGGGCAATTCATCGCCACAGCATCGTGGCCAGGCCGATGCCGAGGCCGACCGCCCCGGCACCTCCGAACGCCGCGACCAGCCCCGTCGCGACAGCCACATCGGAGCCCGCAGGGCCGAACACCACGACCAGGCCGAGAGCCAGCCCCGTCGCCGACACGCCGCAGATGCAGGCCAGGGAGAATCGATTGTCTTCTGCCTGCCGGCGCGGAGCGGCCGCTTCGCTGGCGGCCGGATCGAGAAGGCGGGACTGGATGAGCATCGGACCCTCCATCGCTGCATCGTGTCGACGGTATGCCAGAGCGAGATCCGGGAGTATCCTGCTTGCCCGGATTTCATCCTTCCGAAAACCGCAAGGATGCCCATGGATCGCTTCGAGGCGATGGCCGTCTTCGTCAAGGTGGCCGAGGCCGGCAGCCTGTCGGCCGCGGCGCGGCGGCTTGGACTGTCGCTGACCTCGGTCAGCCGCCAGCTCGCAGCGCTGGAGGAGCGGCTGGGCACCCGGCTGGTGCTCCGCACCACCCGGCGCCTGGCCCTGACCGAGGCCGGCCGCCTGTACCACGACCAGGCCCGCCGCATCCTCGGCGAGGTCGAGGAGGCGGAGCAGGCGCTGACCGCCCACCAGTCCGAGCCTGCCGGCCGGCTGCATGTCAGCGCGCCGACGCTGATCGGCCGGCTGAAGCTGGCGCCGCTGCTGCCGGAGTTCCTGGCCCGCCACCCTGGCCTGGCCATCGACCTGACATTGACCGACCGCCCGGTCGATCTTGTCGAGGACAGCGTCGACCTCGCCATCCGGATCGGCCGGCAGTCGGATTCGAGCCTGATCCTCCGCCGGCTCGGCGGCATTCGCATGCGGGTCTGCGCCGCCCCCGGCTACCTCGCCCGCCGCGGCGAGCCGGCGGTGCCCGCGGACCTGGCCGGACATGACTGCCTGGCCTTCGCCACGGCCCCCGGCCCGGTGTCCTGGCGGTTCCAGGCCGCGTCGGGGCGGGTGACGGTCCCGGTCGCGGCCCGGATCCGCGCCAACGACCTGGATGCCGCGGTCGCCGCCGCGCTGGCCGGCGCCGGGCTGGTTCGAGCTCCGTCCTGGCAGGTCGCCGATCTGGTCGCCGCCGGCCGGTTGACACCGGTGCTGACTGGCTACGAGCGCCCATCGGCACCGGTGCAGGCGCTGTTCCTGCCCAGCCGGCTGCTGTCGCCCAAGATCCGCCTGTTCGCCGACTTCCTCGCCGAACGCTGGGCCGGACGGGAGTTCGGCCATGAAGCGAACGGTTAGCTCGGCTTGATCCTGGGCAGGCGCCCTGACATGGTCCCCGCCGGACCAGCCGTCAGGATCCGCCGATGCTTCTGCATTCCCTCTATCTGATCGCCATCGTCGCCGAAGCCATGACCGCGGCCTTGGCCGCCGGCCGGCGCAGCATGGACTGGGTCGGCGTCTGCCTGCTGGGATGCGTCACAGCGCTCGGCGGCGGGTCGGCGCGGGACATCCTGCTCGACCACCACCCGCTGTCCTGGGTGGAGCATCCGTCCTACCTGCTCCTCACCGGCGGCGCCGCGTTGCTGACCATCGCCGCGGCCCGCCTCATGCATCACCTGCGCAAGCTGTTCCTGCTCCTGGACGCGATCGGCCTCGTCGTGTTCACGGTGATCGGCGCCAATGTCGCGATGGCGCTGGACCTGCCGATCCTGATCGTGATCGCGTCGGGCATGATCACCGGCTGCGTCGGCGGCGTGCTGCGGGACATGCTCTGCGCCGACATCCCGCTCCTGTTTCGCAGCGAGCTCTACGCCACCGTGTCGGTGGTGACCGGCGGCGTCTATGTCGCCGGCTTGTCCGCCGGTATCGGCCACGACGTCGTCACGGCGGTCGCCATGATCATCGGCCTGACCCTCCGCCTGCTCGCGCTCCGGTTCAATTGGAGCATGCCGAAATTCGTCTATACGCACGATCTCCACTGATCCCTAGCCCTGCACCCGGAAGCTGGCGCGGTACTGGGCCGGGGTGACGCCGAGGCGCCTGGCGAAGACGATGCGCATGCGGTCGGCGCTGCCGAAGCCGCAAGGGGATGGAGGATGGCACAGCCGGATCGTAGACTGGCGGAGAGCCGATCGCCCGCCGGCACGATACAGGAATGGGAGCGCCCTCGATGGCCGGAGAGCGATCATTCGGATTTGCGCCCGCCCAGGATGCACCGATTCCCTATTTGCAGAGGATTCGGACCTACTATCAGGCCCTGGGTTATGGCGCGCCCTATGAATGGGCGCATTACGCAGGCGTGCCGTTCCATCCCCCGGACAAGCCGCTGTCGGCGTGCCGGCTGGCCATTGTCACCACGGCTGCCCCGTACCAGCCCGGCAAAGGCGATCAGGGGCCTGGGGCCGCTTACAACGCGGCGTGCAAATTCTACTCCGTCTATTCAGGCAGCACGGCGGAGGATCCCGATCTACGGATCTCCCACGTCGCCATCGATCGCAGGCACACGACGGCCGAAGATTCTGCGACCTATTTTCCGCTGGCCGCCCTGCGCCGAATGGAGGCGTCGGGCCGGATCGGTGCCATCGCGCCCCGCTTCCACGGCCTGCCCACCAATCGCAGCCATCGTGCGACGCTCGAGGTCGATTGCCCGGAGATCGTTGCCCGTTGCCAGGCGGATGCCGTCGACGCGGTGATCCTGGTTCCGAACTGCCCCGTCTGCCATCAAAGCGTCAGCCTTGCCGCCCGGATGCTGGAGGAGAGCCACATTTCCACGATCGTCATGGGGTGCGCCAAGGACATCGTCGAATATGTGGGAGTGCCGCGTTTCCTGTTCTCGGACTTTCCGCTCGGCAACGCTGCCGGGAGACCACGGGATCCGGCGTCGCAGATCCTCACGCTCGAGCTGGCCTTGACGCTGCTGGAACAGGCCCCGGCGCCTCGCACCACCGTCCAATCCCCGCTGGTCTGGAGCTCCGACCCGGACTGGAAGCTCGACTACTGCAACATCGAGCGCCTTTCAGCCGAAGAGATCCGGCAGCGTCGAGCGGATTTCGACCAGCAGAAGCAGATCGCACAGGCTGTCCGCACTCAGCCCTCTGACGCCTAACCTGCCTCCCCCCGCACCCGGAAACTGGCGCGGTACCGGGCCGGGGTGACGCCGAGGCGCCTGGCGAAGACGATGCGCATGCGGTCGGCGCCGCCGAAGCCGCAATCATAGGCCACCGCCTTGAGGGCCCGGTCGCTGCCCTCCAGCAGGTTGCGGGCGGCGTCGACCCGGGCGCGCTCGACGAATTCATGCGGCGTCACGCCGGTCTGCTGCACGAATAGCCGCGCCAGGTTGCGGCCGCTCATGCCCGCCACCCGGGCTAGGTCCTCGACCGTGAAGCTCGCGCCGATGTGCTGCATGACATGCGCCTGCACCCGGGCGATCGGCGAATCCGGATCGGCCGGGGCGGTCAGGAACGGGCTGAACTGCGACTGGCCGCCCTGGCGCTGCGCCACCACCACCAGCCGCTTGGCCACGGCCAGCGCCACCCGGGCGCCGTGATGCTCCGCCACCAGCGCCAGGGCCAGGTCGATGCCGGCGGTGACGCCGGCCGATGTCACCAGCGCCCCGTCGCGCAGATGGATCCGGTCGTGCTCGACCCGGGCCTGCGGGAACATCTCGGCCAGGCGCTGTGCGTTCTGCCAATGCGTGGTGACGCGATGGCCGTCCAGCAGCCCGGCATGGCCGAAGGCGAAGGCACCGGTGCAGATCGATCCGTGGAGGTCCGCCCGTTTCGCGGCCGCCGCCAGCCAGGCGGACAGCAGCGGGTCGGGCACCGCCGTCGGCAGGCCGGGGCCGCCCGCGACCAGCACCATCGAGAACGGCTCCGCGGCCTCGCCGAAGCTGCGGTCGGCGACCATCTGCATGCCGTTCGAGGCGCGCAGCGGTGCGGTGTCGGCGGCGATCAACAGGGTCTCGTAGCGGTCGCCGGCGTCGATGAAGCCGTTGGCTTCGGCGAAGACGTCGACCGGCCCGGCGACATCCAGCGCCTGCACGCCCGGGAAGATGGCGATCGCGACCGTGCGCACGGCAATCCCCTTCTGCTGTCGGCGGCCGATCCGATGATCGGCCGCAATGTCCGATTCCCGCGTGCGCTTGTCCGGAAGCGCCGCCTCGCCCGCGTTGAGGCGACCGGTACCGGCGGCTCACATCAGGGGCATCGAAACTCTCAGACGGAAGGTCCCCATGTCCATCGCCGGCATCCGCATCCCCGACAGCGCCATGGCGCGCGAGATCACCGAGCTGGTGCGCGACACCGAGAGCGAGCTGCTGTTCCACCACTCAACTCGGGTCTATCTGTTCGGCGCCCTGACCGGGCAGCGCAAGGGCCTGACCTTCGATCCCGAGCTGCTCTATGCCGGGGCGATGTTCCACGACATGGGTCTGGTCGACGCCTATGCCAGCCCGGATCTGCGCTTCGAGGTCGACGGAGCCAACGCCGCGCGCGAGTTCCTGAAGCGGCACGGCATCGCCGATTCAGACATCGACCTGGTGTGGGATTCGATCGCCCTGCACACCACGCCAGGCATCCCGGAGCATAAGCATCCGGTGGTGGCGCTGGTGACCGCCGGGGTGGAGATGGACGTGCTGGGCCTCGCCTTCCACGACTTCACCCAGGAGCAGCGGCGCCAGGTGGTGCACGCCCATCCGCGCGGCCCCGACTTCAAGCACGGCATCATCGAGGCCTTCGCCCACGGCACCATTCGCAAGCCTCAGACCACCTTCGGCAATGTGAAGGCCGACGTGCTGGCCCGGATGGACCCGAGCTACCGGCGGGTCGACTTCACCGAGATGATCCTGAGCTCCGACTGGGAGAGCTGAGGCCCATCCCTCACCGTCATTGCTATGACGGCGAAGGGCGGTCGCCACGCCAACCCTGGACAGCCGGGCCCGGTGAGCCCATCTTCACGGCATCATGACCGCCCCGGAATACAGCATCTGCGCCGCCGACGGCCTCGGCCGGTCGTTGCGGCTGTGGCGCGCGCTGCGGCGGGTCAAGCAGGCCCATGCCGCCGAACTGCTGCGTGTGTCGCAGGCGATGGTGTCGCGCTGGGAAGCCGGCACGCTGGTCCCCGACGCCGAGGAGCAGGCCCGCCTGCGCAAGCTGATGAGCGCCCGGCTCGATAGCGCCGGCGACCAGGCTTTGGCCCGGCTGGTCACCGACTCCGCCGCCAGCGCCCATCTGGTCTGCGACCTGACGCACCGGCTGCTCGCCGCCTCGCGCGGGCGCAGCCGGGACTGGAACTTCCGCACGCCGGAGCTGCTGGGCGTCTCGCTCTGGAGATTCGCCACGCCGGAGATTCAGGCCGCCGAGGCCGCTCTGACCGACGAGGGCTGGTTCGAGCCCGAGCCGCCGGCGGTCGAGATCGCGACCAGCGCCAACGGCTCGCCAATCGTCCCGATCCAGGAAGGCCGCATGCGCTGGACCCGGCTGCAGCTGTCCGACGGCGCCTTCGTGCGCCTGGCCGAGACGCTGGCCTAAACCTCTGGCGGGACCTTTTCAGAATCCTCCAGTCCGTCATCCCCGCGAAAGTGTTTGGTCCCGTCACGCCAGGACCGCAAAGAGATTCCCGCGTTCGCGGGAATGACGGCAAAGGCGATGGATTGCTGTTGTGAATGGATCCCCCGGTCGCCTGAATATCTTATTCAGCCCCCCTCCCCGCCCCTTCGGTAGGATCGCGCCGTCCTGAAAACGGAGTGATCATGTCGTCCCGTGGATCCTGGCTGGCGATCCTGGTGATCTATGCCGCCGGCGTGGCCGCGGCGGCGCAGCTCGGCAAGCTGTCGGCGCTGCTGCCGCCGATGCAGCACGATCTCGGCCTCGATCTGACAGTCGCCGCACTGCTGGTGTCGCTGCTGGAGATCGGCGGCGCCACGCTGGGGCTGTTCGCCGGGGTGGTGATCAGCCGCGTCGGCGCCCGCCGCGCCCTGCTGGCCGGCCTGCTGCTGCTCGCGATCGCCGCCGCCGGCATGGCTGCGACCTCGGCCGTGGCCGGGATGTTCCTGTGGCGCATCGTCGAGGCCGTGGCCTATCTCGCCGTCGCGGTCGCCGCCCCGACCCTGACCATCGCCACGGCATCCCCGGCGCAGCGGTCGAGCGCGCTGGCGCTGTGGAGCACCTTCTTCCCGGTCGGCTTCGCCACCGGCAGCATCCTCGCCGGCCTGGGAGTGGAGGTCGCGCCCTGGCGCTGGGTGCTGCTGGGCAGCGCCGCGCTGACCGCCCTGCTGCTGCTGCCGTCCTGGCGCCTGCCGACGCCGCCCGAGGCAGCGCCGCGCCGGGCCGGTGGCGCCCGTCCCAGCCGGGCGCCGCTCGGGGCCTGGCTGATGGCGATCGGCTTCGCCTGCTACACCACCTTCGAGGTCGGCCTGCTGGCGGTGATGCCGGCCTATTTCACCGGCCAGCGCGGCGTCTCGGCCTCGACCGCCGGGCTGATCACCGGCGCGGCCGCCTTCGCCTCGGTGCTGGGCGGGCTGGCCGCGGCCTGGTGGATGCGGCGCGACCGGCCGCTCGGCGGCTTCACCGCGTTCGGCGTCGCCGTACCGGCGCTGCTGCTGTTCGCCGTGTTCACGCCGTCGGAGGGATCCTGGCTCTGGCCCGCCATGGCCGCGACGCTGCTGAACGCGATCTCCGGCGCCGTGCCGGCCGTGGTCTTCGCCCGCCTGCCGGACGCGGTGGGACCCGGCGGCGACATGGCCACCGCCAACGGCCTTCTGGCCCAGGGCGGCGCCTCCGGATCGCTGCTGGGCCCACCGCTGCTGGCCGCCGCGGCATGCCATTTCGGCTGGCCGGCCGCGGCCGGCGCCGGCCTGATCGCCTCGGCGCTGTGCCTGCTGCTGCTTGCGCTGGCGCAGCGCGGCCACAGCGGCGTGGCGGCGGTCAGCCGCCGCTAATCGCGGTCAGCACGAACACCTCCATCCCCGGCGTCAGCCGCGTCTCCAGCCTGGCCTTCCGGCCGTCGACGAAGATGTTGATGTGGCGCCGGATGGCGGGGCTGGAGTCGCGGATGCGGTCGCCCATCCCCGGCCAGCGCTGGTTCAGCCCGTCGATCGCCTCGGCCACGGTGCCGGCGCGCAGTTCCACCCGCGGCGGCGCGCCCGGGAACAGGATGGTCAGCACCGTCGGCAGCCGCACCAGCACGGCCGGCGCCTCCTCCGGCTCTGTCCTCGGCTCGGCCATGGCTCAGCGGTCGACCACCAGGGTCTCGACCGACAGGATCGAGGGCAGGTGCTGGGCGATGCAGTCCCAGCTCTCGCCCTCGTCGGCGCTGGCGAACAGGGCGCCGCCCGAGCTGCCGAAATACACCCCGGCCGGGTCGAGCCGGTCGGTCGCCATGGCCTGGCGCAGCACCCCGAAATAGGCGTTCTCCTGCGGCAGGCCGAGGCGCAGATCCTGCCAGCTCGAGCCGCCGTCGCGGGTGCGCCAGACCGCGGCTTTGCCGTCCGGCACGAAGCGGCCCTTGATGTCGCCGTTGAGCGGCAGCAGGAACAGCGTGTCGGCATCGCGCGGATGAGCCGCGGCCGGGAAGCCGAAGCTGGAGGGCAGTCCCGCCTCGATGCTGTCCCAGCGCCGGCCGCCATCGTCGCTGCGATACATGCCGCAATGGTTCTGCTGATACAGCCGCTCCGTCCTGCCCGGCGCCATCACCAGGCAGTGCACGCATTGCCCGAATTCGGGATAGCGCTGGCCCTCGGGCATGAAGTCGGCGCGGGTGCCTCGGTTTCGGGTCTCCCAGGTCTCGCCGCCATCGGCGGTGTGGAACACGCCGGCGGCGGAGATGCCGACCCAGATCTTGTCCGGGTCGTCCGGATGCAGCACCAGCGAATGCAGGATCAGCCCGGCCCCGCCCGGGCTCCATTCCGGCCGGGTCGGATGGCGCTGCAGCCCCTCGACATGGGTCCAGGACTGCCCCTGGTCATCGCTGTGGAACAGGCCTGCCGGCTGCACCCCGGCATAGACCCGGCCGTCGCGCACGCCCAGGCTCCACACCGCCTTGATCGGCTCCTGCCCCTCGGCATAGGCCAGCCCGTCGCTGGAATGGGTCCAGGTCTCGCCGAGATCGGTCGATTTCCAGACCGCCGGCCCGAACCATTCATTGCCGCCGGCGCCGTAGATCGTGCCCGACTCCGGGTCGGCGACGACATGATTGATCGGCCAGGTCTCGCAGAACGGCCCCCGCAGCCGCCACGACCGCCGCGCCGGGTCGCTCTCGGCGATGAATGCGCCCTTCTTGGTCCCGACCAGGACCAGGATCCGTTGTCCCATGCTGTTTCTCCCTCGCGCCGCCGGACCGATTGTTGGTTTGGTCCGGCGGATCCCATATTTAACTTTTCAGTTAAGTTATGGCAGAGGGAGGCCGCTGTCAAACCGGCGCGGATCCGGTCACTTGAAGACGACGGTCTTGGCGCCGTTCAGCAGCACACGGTGCTCGGAGTGGTATTTCAGGGCGCGGGCCAGCACCACGCTCTCCACGTCGCGGCCGATGGCGACCCAGTCGTCGGCCGAGGCGGTGTGGTCGACCCGGGTCACGTCCTGGTCGATGATCGGCCCCTCGTCGAGGTCGTCGGTGACGTAGTGCGAGGTGGCGCCGATCAGCTTGACACCGCGGGAATGCGCCTGGTGGTAGGGTTTGGCGCCCTTGAAGCTGGGCAGGAAGGAGTGGTGGATGTTGATCACCCGCCCCTCCATTTTCCGGCACAGGTCGGAGGACAGCACCTGCATGTAGCGGGCCAGAACGACGAGGTCGATCTTCTCCTCATCCACCAGGTCCAGCAGCCGCCGCTCCTGCTGCGCCTTGTTGTCCCGCGTCACCGGCAGGTGATGGAACGGGATGCCGGCGGCGGCGACCCGCTGGTAGCTGTCGCGGTGGTTCGAGACCACGGCAGGGATCTCGATCGGCAGCGACCCGATCTGCACCCGGTACAGGATGTCGTTCAGGCAATGGTCGAATTTCGACACCATGATCAGGGCGCGGATCTTGCGGTCCGCGTCATGCAGCTCCCAATCCATGCCGTAGTCGCTACCGATCGGGGTGAAGCCCTCGCGCAGGGCATCGATGTCGGCCGTGCCCTCCACCGCCTCGACCACCACCCGCATGAAGAAGCGGCCGGTGTCGCGGTCGAAGAACTGCGCGCTCTCGAGGATGTTGAGGCCGGAGCGGAACACGAAATCCGAGATCCGGGCGACGATGCCGGGGACATCGGTGCAGGAGAGCTTGAGGATCAGCCGTTTCGCCATGGGTGCCGCGTCGCTCGCTGAAGGGCCGGGGGGCCGTGAAGCAATGATCGACACCTAGCACGGGACCGGCCGCCGCCTGCGGCTTGATTGCGACGGCCGGATGCCTGAGGCCGACGCGGCCCCGAGCTGGCTATACGGTTTCCCGGTACGGCACCAGGTCGGGCGTCGACCCGTCCTTGAAGTCGACATGGACGTGGTTGCCGTCCGGGTCGTGGAAATTGACCTGGACCAGCCCGCTGCGTGGCGGCCGGCCGAGCTCGGTCTCGACGCCCAGCCCCTTCAGATGGGCCAGGAAATCGTCGAGATTGCCGCTGCTCTGGAAGGCGAAATGCGACAGCTGCACCTGCTCCGGATGCAGCGCCTTCTTCACCTCGACCAGATGCACCACCGCCTGGTCGCCGAGATAGAGCCAGGCGCCGGGGAACGGGAAGTCCGGCCGCGGCCCCGCCTCCAGGCCGAGGGTGTCGCGATAGAAGCGGATCAGCCGCTTCTGATCGGCGGTCCAGATGTTGACGTGGTCCAGGCGTGTCAGGCTGGTCATGCGCGTTCTCCCGGCTGGGTCGTTGCCGCAGCATAGACCCTGGTTGTCCGACAAAAGAAGCCGGAACCTTGTTCCCACGACCCCTTGCGCCCGGGGCGGCCGAGGGGCGACAACCGAAGGCAAGAACCGGCGCGGCCATGCCGGCGATTCCCAGGGAAGGACGCGCCATGAAGGCCTATGTCATCGGGACCTGCGACACCAAGGGCCGCGAGCTGGCCTATGTGAAGGGCCTGGTCGAGGCGCTCGGCGTTCCGGCGGTGCTGGTCGATGTCGGCACCGGCTCCGGCGGTCCCGGCCAGGGGCTGCCGATCGACGTCACGGCACGAGAGGTGGCACTGCACCATCCCGGCGGCATCGACGCCGTGTTCAGCGACGATCGCGGCCATGCGGTCGCGGCGATGGCGGAGGCGCTGCGCGGCTTCCTGGCCAGCCGGACGGATGTCGGCGGCGTCATCGGCCTGGGCGGGTCGGGCGGCACGGCGCTGATCACCCCGGCGATGCGCGATCTGCCGGTCGGGGTGCCGAAGGTCATGGTCTCGACCGTCGCCTCCGGCAATGTCGCGCCCTATGTCGGGCCGGCCGACATCATGATGCTGTACTCCGTCACCGACGTGTCCGGGATCAACCGCATCTCCCGCGCCGTGCTGGGCAACGCCGCCCATGCGCTGGCCGGAATGGTGGCGCATCCGGCGCCGCGCAGCGAGGCCGACAAGCCGGCGCTGGGCCTGACCATGTTCGGCGTCACCACCCCCTGCGTCGAGCAGGTCAGCCGGGCGCTGGAGGGCGAATATGACTGTCTGGTCTTCCACGCCACCGGCACCGGCGGCAAGTCGATGGAGAAGCTGGTCGACTCCGGGCTGATCGGCGGCGTCATCGACATCACCACGACCGAAATCTGCGACCTGCTGGTCGGCGGCGTCTTCCCGGCCGGCGAGGACCGGTTCGACAGCATCATCCGCACCCGCATCCCCTATGTCGCCTCCTGCGGCGCGCTCGACATGGTCAATTTCGGGGCCAAGGAGACGGTCCCGGAGAAATTCCTGAAGCGAAACCTCTACGTCCACAACCCGCAGGTGACGCTGATGCGGACCACGGTGGAGGAGACTATCGAGATGGGCCGCTGGATCGGCGCCAAGCTGAACCGGATGGACGGGCCCGTGCGCTTCCTGATTCCGGAGGGCGGCGTGTCGCTGATCGACGCGCCGGGCAAGCCGTTCCACGACCCGGCCGCCGACGAGGCGCTGTTCCAGGCGCTGGAGGCGACGGTGCAACAGAGCCCGAACCGCCGGCTGATCCGCCTGCCCCACGCGATCAACGACCCGGAGTTCGCGGCCGCCCTGGTGCGCGAGTTCCGGGCGATCGCCCATCATTGAGGACGTCGCCATGACCCGTTTCGCCCGCGCCGACCTCCTGGCCAGGTTCCGCGGCATGGTCGAGCGCCGCGAGCCGATTGTCGGCGGCGGCGCCGGCACCGGCCTGTCCGCCAAATGCGAGGAGGCCGGCGGCATCGACCTGATCGTGATCTACAATTCCGGCCGCTACCGCATGGCCGGCCGCGGCTCCCTCGCCGGGCTGCTGGCCTATGGCAACGCCAACGAGATCGTGGTCGAGATGGCGCGCGAGGTGCTGCCGGTGGTGAAGAACACGCCGGTGCTGGCCGGGGTCAACGGCACCGACCCGTTCATGCTGACCGACCATTTCCTGGCCGAGCTGAAGGCCATGGGCTTCGCCGGGGTGCAGAACTTCCCGACCGTCGGCCTGATCGACGGCACCTTCCGGCAGAACCTGGAGGAGACGGGAATGGGCTATGGACTGGAGGTCGAGATGATCGCCCGCGCCCATGCGCTGGACCTCTTGACCACGCCCTATGTCTTTTCGGCCGAAGAGGCGGTGGCGATGGCGCAGGCCGGCGCCGACATCATCGTGCCGCATATGGGCCTGACCACCGGCGGGGCGATCGGCGCCGAGACGGCCAAGACGCTGGACGACTGCGTCGCCCTGGTCGACGACTGGGCCGCGGCGGCGCTGGCGGTGCGGCCGGACCTCATCGTGCTGTGTCATGGCGGGCCGATCGCGATGCCGGAGGACGCCGCCTATGTGCTGCAGCGCTGCCGCCACTGCCACGGCTTCTACGGCGCCAGTTCGATGGAGCGGCTGCCCACCGAGCAGGCCCTCACCGCCCAGACCCGCGCCTTCAAGCAGGTTTCGTTCTGACGTCCCAACCAGGAGAAGCGAGCATGATCCGAGTGACCACCAGCAGCGTGATCAACGCCCCGGTCGACACTGTGTGGCAGGCGATCCGGGACTTCAACGCCCTGCCCGACTGGCATCCCGCCATCGCCAGCAGCAAGGTCGAGGACGGCGGCACACCCGACCGCATCGGCTGCGTCCGCAGCATGGAGCTGGCCGGCGGCGGCGGCACCATCCGCGAGCGGCTGCTGACCCTCTCGGATTCCGAGCACAGCGTCACCTACGCGATTCTGGCCGCGCCGATGCCGGTCGAGAACTACGTCGCCACGCTGCGCCTGATCCCGGTCACCGACGGCAACCGCAGCTTCGCCGAATGGACCGCCGAGTTCGACGTTTCGGCCGAGAACGAGGCGGCAATGCGCAAGCTGATCGGCCAGGGTGTGTTTCAGGCCGGCTTCGACTCCCTCAAGAAGCGCTTCGGCGGCTGATCTCCGCGACTTTACGCCGGGGCGCGCCCGGTGCAGGGTGCGCCCCGACCAGAACAGGTGTCGGACAGATGACCGAGATCGATGATGCCGCGCAGGTCCGCGCGGTGAAGCGGGAGCTGCGCAGCGCGATCGGCGACGTCGCCGGGGTCTGGCGGCGGCTGGAGGATGCCGTTCGTCGAGAGGCCGACGCCATCCGCGAGATCGATGCCCAGGGCCGGTCGCCGGTTCCCGTGGTCCGCTTCGCCGACATCGTCGGGAACACGGTCCCCGCCGAAACGGTGGCGGAGATCCGCCGCCGCGGCGCGGCCCTGATCCGCGGCACGGTCGATCGGGACCAGATCACCCGCTGGAACGACGACGTCGCCGCGTATATCGACGACAACGGCTATGCCGCCCAGAAGGACGACGGCAACCTGCAGAAATATTTCGGCGGGCTGAGCGCCAAGACGCCGCAGATCTTCGCCATCTACTGGTCGCGGCCGCAGGTCGAGGCCCGGCAGCATCCGAACATGGCGGCGGGCCGGCGCTTCATGAACCGGCTCTGGCGCTTCTGCGACAGCGGCGACGAGGCGACGGCCGGCCGGATGTTCTTCGACCCCGACCGCGAGGTCACCTATGCCGACCGGGTGCGCCGCCGGCAGCCGGGCGACACCACGCTCGGACTGTCGCCGCACATGGATGGCGGGTCGATCGAGCGCTGGCTCGACCCCGGCTACCGGCGGGTCTACCGCAACGTCTTCAGCGGCGACTGGGAAAACCACGATCCGTTCGACGGCGAGTTCCGGGTCGAGGCGCGCGAGTTCCCGGCGCCGAACACCAGCACCTTCTTCCGGTCCTATCAGGGCTGGCTGGCGCTGACCGGCCAGGGCAAGAACGACGGCACGCTGCAAGTGGTGCCGATGATCCGGCATTCGGTCGCCTATCTGCTGCTGCGGCCGCTGCTCGACGACGTGCCGGAAGACGTGATCTGCGGCGCCGCCCGCGGCAAGGCGCAGGCGATCCTGCCGGCGTGGCACCAGCCGCTGATCGACGCCCAGGTCTCGATCCCCACCGCCGAGCCCGGCGACACGGTGTGGTGGCACCCCGACTGCATCCATGCTGTCGGCGACGAGCACCGCGGCGCCGACTATTCGAACGTGATGTTCATCGGCGCCGGGCCGCTCTGCGCCAAGAACGCGGAATACGCGGCCCGGCAGCGCGGCCGCTTCCTGGCCGGCGAGACTCCGCCCGACTTCTCGCCCGAGCATCGCGAGAAGTCCTATCGCGGCCGCGGCACCGAGGCCGACCTGACGGAGCTCGGCCGCCGCCAGCTGGGGCTGGAGGCCTGGCCGACGGACGGCACCTCCCCCGCCCGCGCCGCCCTGATCCGCGAGGCCGCCGCGGCCGCGGGCTGAGGCGGGACCTTAATTCGCGGTAAGCCGGAGGGCCGACCGGCGGGGATGTTCGTTATCGCCGTGACATTCCGGGCCCGGTCGGCCCGGACCCACGATACGGACATCCCGATGCTGCGAGATTCACTGCCCCTGGTCCGGATCGCGGCCGCTGCCGCCGCGGTCGCGTCCCTGGCCGGCTGCGTCGCCTACCCTGCCTATCCGGTGCGTCCCCGCCCGGCCCCGGTCGCCGTGGTCGAACCGGCGGGGCCGCCTCCGGGCGTCGTCTATGTCGCCCCGGTCGGGGTGGCGCCGGCGCCCGGCTATCTCTGGCGCTACCACCGGGTCTATGGCTGGGGCTGGTGGCACCCGCATTACGGCTGGCGCGCCGGTTGGCGCTGAGCCCACGCCAGATCCCAAGGCCGCCGTTCCGGGTGTGGCCCGGCCGCGCTCTCATGTAGCATTCCGGTCCTAGTCAAGGATTCGCGGGACCGGGGGATTGCTCATGAAGCGTTGCATGGCGATGGCGCTGCTCGCCGTCGCAATTCCGGCTGCTGTCGCCGAGGCCGAGGAGCCCTATTCCTCCATCTCGGTGTTCGGCGACAGCCTCAGCGACCGCGGCCGCATCCCCGGCCTGATCGAGGCGCAGAACCCGGCCTTCCCGCTGCGCTTCCCGGTGTCGCCGCCCTATTTCGATGCCCGCTTCTCGAACGGCCCGACCTATGCCGAGCGACTCCCCGGGCTGCTGGGTTTGGACTCCGAGCCCGGCCGCAACTTCGCGGTCGGCGGCGCCGAGACCGACAGCGGCAACATCGCCAACCCGCCGCTGGCGCAGGGCGGCGTCACCCTGCCCGGCATCCGCGACCAGATCGACGGCTACACTACCTCCGGCGGCCGCTTCGGCGCTCGTGACCTGGTGGTGCTGTATGGCGGGGCCAACGACTATTTCGCCTGGCTCGGCGGCACGCCCTCGCCCGCCGGGGTGCAAGCCGAGGTCACCCGTGTCGTCAGCAACATCGGGACCGACATCCGCAAGCTCGCGGCAGCCGGGGCCAAGACCATCCTGGTGCCCAACGTGCCCGACCTTGGCTCCACCCCCGCCTATCGCGGCACGCTGGGCCAGGGCCTGGCCAACGCCCTGTCCGCGGGCCATGCCGAGGCGCTGAACCGGCAGATGGGCGCGCTGGGCCGCGAGCTGGGCGTGCAGATCGTGGTGGCCGACTTCGCCACCGGCATGAAGACGGTGCTGGCCGACCCGGCCCGCTTCGGCTTCGGCAACGTCACCCAGGCCTGCGTCACCAGCGCCTCAGCCCTGCCCCCCTACGTCACGCCCGGATCGGTCTGCCGCGACCCGGAGGGGCGGCTGTTCTGGGACAGCGTCCATCCGACCACGCTGGGGCACCAGCTGCTGGCGGAATACGCCGCCGACACGCTGACCGCCCCTACCACCATCGGTGCCCAGGCCGGCCTCGCTCTGCTGGCCAGCGACAACTTCCTGCGCCGGGTCGGCGACGCGACCGGCGGTGAAGACGGCCCGATGCTGGCCGGCCCACCGGCCCCGTCCAACCGCCCGGTCGACGGCTTCCTGACCCTGCAGCGCGCCTTCGGCAGCCAGGGCTTCGACCGCGGCGCCACCGGTTTCGACTATGGCGTCACCTCGATCACCGGCAGCCTCACCATGCGGCCGGTCGACCGGGTCACGCTCGGCCTCGTCGCCGCCTACGACACCGGCGATGCCGATCTCGACCAGGGCTGGGGCACGGTCGACTACAGCTCGGTCCGGATCGGCGCCGTGGCCGGCTATGACGACGGCGCGCTGTTCGGCGGCGCCGGCGTCGCCTATGGCTTCGACAGCTACGACCTGGAGCGCCGGACCTATGTGCCGCAGCTGCGCGCCGAGGCCGATCCGGACGGCAACAGCCTCAGCGTCTTCGGCCGGGCCGGCTACCGCTTCGCCGTCGACGCCTTCACCTTCGGCCCGGTGCTCGGCCTGCGCTACTCGCGGGTCGAGATCGACCGCTACTCCGAATCGGGCGCGCCCGGCCTGGACATGACCGTCGAGGGGCAGACCGCGGAGGCGCTGATCGGCAGCGCCGGGATCGCCGCCGCCGCCCGGTTCGAGGCCGGCAGCGCGGAGATCACGCCGCATCTGGAGCTGTCGGTCGAGGGCGACCTGCTGGGCGGCGACCGCTCGATCGACACCGCGCTGGTCACCGTGCCGGATGTCGGCCGCGTCCAGGAGGTCGAGGCGTCCGGCGGCGCCTATGGCAGGTTGGCCGGCGGCGGCGCCGTCCGGCTGATCCCGGCGGTGACGGCGCAACTCGGCGGCGAGACCACGCTGAGCCGCGAGGGCGGCGACGACTATGCCGTGACCGGACGCCTCGCTGTGCGCTTCTGAGAACCGGGTTATCCTTGCCGCCGGAAGGGGCCAACCCACGAGGGGACAGGCCGATGACGGATTGGGCCGGGGACAATGATCCGGAGGAACGCCGCCGCGCCACGATCGCGGCCGCGAAGCAGCAGTCGACCCTGATCGACCGCTGGTCGCGCGAGGATGTCGGCAAGCTGGACTCCTGGGCCGAGCGGGCCCGGGCGGCCGTCGCGCATGTCCGCCCCGGCCTGCGGGTGCTGGACATCGGCTGCGGCGCCATGGCGCTGGAGGAGATGCTGCCGGAAGGCTGCACCTATCTGCCGCTCGACTGTGTCCGCCGCGATGCACGGACGATCGTCTGCGACCTGAACCGGGAGCCCTTTCCCGAGGTCGAGGCCGACATGGCCCTCGGCCTCGGCGTGCTGGAATACCTCTACGACATGCCGCGCTTCCTGCGCGGCCTGCGTGCCGCGGTGCCCCGCGCCTTGCTGAGCTACCATCCGCTGGACCGGAACATCGGCCGCGACCGCTGGTCGCTCGGCTGGGTCAACGCGCTGAACTCGGTGGAGTTGGCAGCCCTGCTGCGCCATGCCGGCTTCAAGCGCGTCCGGGTCGTACCCTACAAGCCGAAGCTGCTGTTCTATCTGGTCGAACGCGACCCGGCCTAGGATTCGAGCCGCTATCCCGGACTCGACTCAATCGCCGTTCTCATATAGAACAAAGCACGAACAAACACCTCAGCGAGACCCCAATGGCCGCGAGACCCGCCGCGACGATGCCCATGGATTCGCCATGCCGAATCCGCCCGCGCAGCCTTGCCCGCCCCGACACTCGAGGAGCTGTCCACCCTATGCGTCCGATCCGGGACATCCGATCCCAGGCCGATCTCGAAGAGGCGGTGCGGCGCTGCGAGCTGCGCTGGCAAGCGCTGGAGAAGGGCCTGCGCGAGGACGAGATCGCGGCGCTGCTGTCGCTCGGCCTCGACCGGGCCGAGGCGCAGCTCCGTGCCCTCGGCCCGCACGGCTGACCCAGGGTTCGACGCGGTCGCATGGCTCAGGCGGAAGCCCGAAGGACAAGCCGCCAGGGCACGTCGAAAACCGTCGGAGCCTCGCCGTCGCGGCCGGTGATCCTGCCGATCAGATGATCGGCGAGACGGTCGTAGCGCGTGGTCTCGGGGCCGATCGTCGTCAGCGCCGGATGGCCGAACTCGCCTTCCTCGATATTGCCGCAACCGATCACGGCGATGTCTCCGGGAACGGACAGCCCCATCTCCTCGAAGGCGTGGATGGCGGTGACGGCGGCGAGATCCGACTCGGCGAAGAGCGCCGTCGGCGGCCGCGGCAGCGACGCGAGCGCCCTGGCATTGGCGAAGGCGGCCTTGCGCGCCTCCGCACCGCCGACCAGGAGCTCGGGCTCCGATGGCAAAGCACGCGCTTCCAGGAATCGCCGATAGGCGGCCAGCCGGCTGCCCTCCGCCGCCCTGTCGTGCAGCATATAGGCGATGCGGCGGTGCCCAGCCTCGTGCAGATGGTCGAGAGCCATCCCGACCGCCTCCGCCGTGTGCTGGCGGACGACGGAGAAGCCCGCCGGCCCCACTGACGGATGGAACACCACCGCGGGCCGCCCGGCGGCGGCGAGGCGGTCCGCGAAACGCACGACCTCGGCCTCGGACAGGTGCTGCCAGTCGGCGATCACGCCGTCGGCCAGGCCGCTCTCGATCTCGCGCACGATCCGGTCCATCCGCTCGGGCGTGTCGCCGGCCGCGATGATGGTGGAGAAGCCGCTGGCCACCGCTGCCGACTGGACGTCCTGGGCGACGCGGTCGCTGAAGGGCACGCCGAGGCGCGGCAGCAGGAGAGCGATGCGCTCGGCCCGCCGCCGGCGGAGCTGGCGGGCGGTGCGGTTCTGGACGTAGTTCAGCTCCGCCACCGCCTCCAGGATGCGCTGGCGCGCCTCCTGGCCGACAAATCTCAGCTGCTTGCTGTCGCCGCTCAGGAAATAGGAGACGGCGGCCGTCGAGACCCCGGCGCGACGAGCGACGTCGGCCATGGTCGGTGCCCGCTTCCGTTCGGTATCGCCCTCGTCCATCCGCCAAGCCCGAGCGGGCGTCGATCAGCCCTCGCTCACCAGCCCTTCATGCCAATTTCTGCTTTCGACGGGAAGGATCTCGGGCCGCGTCTCGCCCGCCTCCTCCATCAGAGCGAGGAGGCGGCCCCGCAGCACCGCCCGTGTCTCGGCATGGGCGGGCGAGGCGACGAGGTTGCGCAACTCGTTCGGATCCTCCTCCAGGTCATAGAGCCGCGCCTCGGCGTAGAGATCGCTCGCCGGGTCGTTCCAGCCATCCCCGCCCGGCGCCTCGACCTCGTATTTCCAGCGGCGGGTGCGCAGGGCGCGGCCGATATGGTGCTCGCTGATCTGGACGAAGATGTCTTCGCGCGGCGCCTCGGCCCCTCTGATCGCGCGGAGCAGCGATCGTCCCTGCATCACCTCCGGGATGTCGAGCCCCGCGGCGTCGAGCAGGGTCGGCGCCAGGTCGACGAGGCTGACCAGCCCGTCGAAAGCGCCGACATCCGCGAAGCCCGGCCCGTGCAACAGCGTCGGCACGCGGATCGACGCCTCATGGCAGGACCGCTTGTACTCGTTGTTGCGGGTCTTGAAATGGCAGCCATGGTCGGAGGTGAAGAGGATGATGGTGTCGTCCAGCCGCCCGAGGCTGTACAGCGCCTCGACTAGCCGGCCGAACGCCTCGTCCAGGCGCGCCACCATGCCGAGATAGCCGGGGAGATGTGCCGCCGTGGAGCCGCCGAGGGCCGCGAGGTCGCCGGGAACGGCGAGCTTTCGGCGGATCCGCTCCTCATAGCCCAGCGGGGCCGGGTAGTTGTCCGTCTGGTTCTGGTGATGCGGCTCGAGGAAGGACAGGAACAGGAAGAACGGGTCGTCCCGCGGCGTCGCGACATAGCGGATCGCCGCGTCGGTCAGCGCATCGACGCGATATCCGGGCAGCCTGACCGGCCGACCATGATTGTCGTGCACCACGGTGTCGAACGGGCCGGAGGTGAACTCCAGGATGTTGGAGGCCAGCCAGTGGCGATAGCCGCCGCGCTCCCCCGGCGCCACCGGCTCGGCCGAGCCGAGATGCCATTTGCCGATATAGGCGGTGTCGTAGCCGGCGGCGTCGAAATGATGCGCCAGCGTCGTCTCGCCCTTCGGCAGCGGGATGTCGTTGCGGTAGCAGCCGGTCACGGTGGCGTAGCGCCCGGTCTGGAACACCGACCGGGCCGGCCCGCAGACCGGCTGGCAGGTGAAGGAGTTGGCGACGAAGGTGCCGGTCTTTGCCAGCCGGTCGAAATTCGGCGTCAGCTCCAGCGGGTTGCCATGGGCGCCGACGGTGTCCCAGCGCTGCTGGTCGGTGAAGAAGACGATGACGTTCGGGCGGCTCATGCGGGCTCCGTCACTTCATGCCCGCCAGCATGACGCTGCGGACGAAGTAGCGCTGGGTGAACAGGAACAGGACCAGGCTCGGGACGAACAGGATCACCCCGCCCGTCGCGGTCATGTTCCACTGGGTGAAGAATTCCTGGTTGAACAGCGTCAGCCCGGTCGTGATCGGCCGCATCTCCGTGCTGCTGACCACCACCAGCGGCCAGAGGAACTCGTTCCACTGGAAGACGAAGGTCAGCAGGGCCAGGGTGGCCAGCGCGGGCTTCACCTGCGGCAGCACGATCCGCCAGTAGATGCCGATCTCCGAGCAGCCGTCGATCCGTGCCGCGTCGATCAGCTCGCCCGGGATCGGGCGGATGAACTGGCGCATCAGGAAGATGCCATAGGCGCTCATGGCGAAGGGCACGATCAGCCCCTGATAGGTGTCGAGCCAGCCCATGCGCGCGGTCAGCACATAGAGCGGGATCATGCGGATGAAGAACGGGATCATCAGCGTCGACAGCACCGCGACGAACAGCACGCGCTTGCCCGGGAACTCCAGCTTGGCGAAGACGTAGCCGGCGAGCGGGTCGAAGATCAGGTGCAGCAGCGTGATACCGCCGGCGACGATGACACTGTTCAGGACGAAGCGGGCGAAGGGCGCCTTCTGCCAGATGTCAACATAGTTGGTGAACTGCAGCGTCTCCGGCACCAGGATCGGCAGGCCGCTGAAGATGTCGGCATCGCTCTGCAGCGACAGCGACAGCATGTAGAGGAAGGGGAAGACGCACAGCGCCGCCGCCAGCAGCAGCAGGAGGTAGGTGACGGCCGTCCCGGCCCGGGTGGTCGCGGCGGCGCTCAATAGCTGACGTCCCGGTTCAGCAGACGGAACTGGACGAAGGTGACCGCCAGGATCAGCAGGAACATCAGGAAGGCCAGCGCCGAGGCGTAGCCGATGTTGAGCTCGAAGAAGGCCGCCTCGAAGACGTGCAGGCTGAACAGCCGGGTCGCATCCGCCGGCCCGCCCTTGGTGATCAGATAGGCCGGCGCCAGCTCCTGCAACTGGGCGATCATGCTGACCACGGCGATGAACAGCGTCGTCGGCGTCAGCAGCGGCCAGGTGACGTACCGGAACCGTTGGCCGGGCGTGGCGCCGTCGATCGCGGCGGCGTCGTGGAAGTCGGACGGGATCGACTGCAGCGCCGCGAGATAGATCAGCATGGCGTAGCCGACATCCTTCCACACCGTAATCGCGATCAGGGTCGGCAGCGCCGTCGCCGGCTCGGCGAGCCAGTTCTGCGTCGGCAGGTCGAGCCCGGCGAGGATGCCGTTCAGGATGCCGGTATAGGGATCGAGGATCGCCTGCCACATCAGTGCGACGATCACGAAGGAGATGATGTAGGGGAAGAAGATGACCGCCCGGAACACAGCCAGCCCCGGCAGGGGCCGGTTCAGCAGCAGCGCGAGGCCCAGGCCGATGGCGATGCTGGCCACCGTGACGCCGACCGAGAAGGCCAGGGTCACGATCACGGATTGCCGGACCCGGCCGTCCCCGAGCGCGGCGGCATAGTTGGCGAGGCCGGCGAAGCGGCTGTCGCCGATCAGCGGCTGGCCGCTGTGGAGGCTGGCCCAGAATTCGAGCGTGATCGGATAGAAGAAGTAGACGGCGAAGTAGAGGATCGCCGGCAGCAGCAATGTATAGGCCGCGATCGCGTGCCGCGCCCGGCGGCTCAGGCGGCCCCGCCGCCGGACCGTCGGCCCGAGCATCGCCGCCGTGCTGCCGCCGGCCGTCATCGGCCTACTGTCCCGCCAGCACGGCGTTAGCCTCCGCCGTGAATTTCGGCATGGCCTCGGCGGCCGGCACGTCGTTGTAGACGATGTCCTCCAGCGCGCTCTGCAGCAGCTTGTCGATCCGCGCCTGCTTGCCGGTCAGCCGCAGCTCGGCGCTGACATCCTGCGCATAGGGCAGGCATTGGCCGAAGCCGCCGATCACCGGGTCGGCCTTCACCTCCGGGTTCTCTGCCCAGGATCTGCGCGGCATGGTCATGCCGGCCTCCTTGGTGGCGGCCAGCTCGGTGTCGAGGGCGACCAGGCCCTTGAGCAGGTTCCAGGCCTCCTTCGGGTGCTGGGCGTCCTTCGGGATCATCAGGCTGACCCCGCCGGCGAAGGTCGCCTGGACCTTGTTCGTCAGCGATGGCGCCACCGCCCAGTTCAGCCGCGGATTGCCGGAGCGGATCGGCTTCACATCCCATGGGCCGGTGACGATCATGGCGACCCGGTTGGCGGTGAACAGCTTCTGCGGCCCTTCGTAATCCGCGCCGGCGACAGGTTTGGTGGCCGCCTTGTCCTTCTGGATCAGGTCGGCCAGGAACTGGATCGCCTCGATCGCCTCCGGGCTGTCGAGGGTGATCTTGTTGGTCTTCGGGTCGTAGTAGCGGACGCCGTTCTGCAGGAACCAGGACCAGTAGTAGCCGAGGCTGGGATTGGGCGCGAAGCCGAAGCGCGGGCCCGACGTGGTCGCCTTGGCCACCGCCCGGAACTCCTCCCAGGTCTTGGGCGGGCCGTCGAACCCCGCCGCCTTCAGCAGGTCGACATTGTAGACCAGGGTCGCGCAGGTCAGGTGGATCTGGACGCCGTAGACCTGGTCGCCGAGCTTGTTGCGATCCACGGCATAGGGCTGCCAGTCCGCCGGGAAGCCCATCGCTTCGCCATCCGCGGCGACGAAATCGTTGAGCGGCGTCAGCAGGCCCTGCTGCCCGAACTCCTGCACCCAGCCGCCCGGCTCGGCGACCAGATCCGGCGGGTTCTTCGCCGAGAAATCCGCGACCAGCTTGGTGCGCATGTCGGGCCACTGGAACTTCTCCCAGCGCACCGTCCAGCCGGGGTGATCGGATTCGAATTTCTGGATGACATCGGCATAGGCCTGATAGGCGTGGCCGGCGTTCCAATAGAGCGTCAGTGTCTCGGCCCCCGCCGTCCGTGCCGCCAGGACACTCAGCCCGGCGCCGACGACGAGCCCGCTTGTCCTCAACCAGCTCATCAGCCTCCTCCCGTGGCGATCCGCCTTCTCGCGGCTAGTTTTATTAATCGATTAATACGAAAGCTCACGGAACCCGTCAAGCCGCACTGCTGTCGCCGGTTCAGGGTGCGGCGCCGACCGCGTTCACCGGGCAGAGATAGACCGAGCTGGTCGCCGTGATCATGAGGATGTCGCGGCCGGCGCCGCCGAAGGTCAGGTTGGCGGCGCGTTCGGGCAGCCGCGCTCGGCCGATCAGCGTGCCGTCGGGGAGATAGCAGCGGACACCCTCGTCCACCGCCATCCACAGCCGGCCCTCGGTGTCGATGCGCAGGCCATCGAAATGGCCGTGGGCGTCAGCCAGCACCTCGCCGCCCGAGAGGGTGTGGTCGGGCCCGACGCGGAAGCGGCGCACATGATTGGGGCCGTCCGGCCGTTCCGTGCTGCCGGTATCGATGACATAGAGCAAGCTCTCGTCCGGCGAGAAGGCCAAGCCGTTCGGCATCACGAAATCATCCGTCATCTGCCGAACGACATCGGTCGCCGGATCGAACCGATAGACGTGGCAGCCTTCGACATTCGGCCCCTCGCCGAAAGTCTTCGCCCGGCCGTAGCTGGGATCGGAGAACCAGATCGCCCCGTCCGACGCCACCACGACATCGTTCGGGGAGTTGAAGCGGCGGCCGTCGATCCGGTCGACCAGCGGCGTGATCGTGCCGTCCGCCTCGGTCCGGGCGATCCGGTGCGGCGCCTGCTCGCAGGTCAACAGCCGCCCCTGGCGGTCGACCGTGTTGCCGTTCGGGCTGTTCGCCGGCTGGCGGAAAATCGAGACCCGCCCCGTCGCCTGCTCCCAGGCCAGCATCCGGTCGCCCGGGATATCCGACCAGACCAGCAGGCCGCGCTCAACGAGCCAGGCCGGCCCTTCCGTCCAGCGGCTGCCGGTCCAGATCCGCTCGACCCGGGCATCCGGCACAATGCAGGCGGCGAAGCGCGGGTCGACGATGTCGAAGGCGGGCTCGTCGAGCGGGTCTACCAATTCGTCACCGATCCGTCGTTGCGCTTCAGATGCGGCGCTTCCCAGAACTTGAAGCTCTGCTGCTTGATCAGCTCCTCATTCACCTCGACGCCGAGGCCGGGCGCGTCCGTCACCGGATAATGGGCATGCTCGATCCGCGGCTGGACCGGGAAGAACTCGGCATCGTCGAAGCCGAGCTGCTCCGCCGTCGAGGTCCGGGTCTCGAGCCAGGAGAAGTTCGGCACCGCCGCGGCGAAATGCACCGTCGCCGCGGTGCAGATCGGCCCCAGCGGGTTGTGCGGCATCATGTCGACGTAATGCGCCTCGCTCCAGCCGGCGACCTTCATCGCCTCGGTCAGCCCGCCGACATTGCAGATGTCGAGGCGGTTGAACTGGTGGATGTTGCGCTCGATGTAGGGCAAGAACTGCCATTTGGAGGCAAATTCCTCACCGATGGCGAAGGGCACGTCGACCATCCGCCGCAGCGCCTCATAGGCCTCCGGCGTCTCGTCGCGGATCGGCTCCTCCAGGAAATCGAGCGTGCCGGACGGCATCTTCTGGCAGAAGCTCGCCGCCTCGGCCACCGACAGGCGGTGGTGCAGGTCGATGCCGAGCACGACGTCGCCGCCCAGCGCCTCGCGGGCCTTGACGCACCATTTCGCCGTGGTCGCGATGTGCTCGCGCGGCTCATAGACCTCGCCGCCCCGATGGCCGGAGGGCGACAAGCGCATCGCGGTCCAGCCGGCGGCGATCAGCGCCCGCGCCTGCTCGATCATCGCCTCGCCCGGCGGGGCCGAGGTGGTGGCGAAGGTCGGGATCCGCTCGCGCTGCTTGCCGCCGAGCAGCTGGTACACCGGCACGCCGAGCGCCTTGCCGAGGATGTCGTAGAGCGCGATGTCGATCGCCGAGATCGCCGCCTGCAGCACGCGGCCGCCCTCGAAATACTGGCTGCGATACATCTCCTGCCACAGCGCGCCGATCCGGAACGGATCGCGGCCGATCAGGAATTCGCGGTAGTGCTCGATGGCGCCGACCACCGCCTTTTCCCGCCCGGAAAGGCCGCTTTCGCCCCATCCGGACAGGCCTTCGTCGGTCTCGACCTTGACGAGGAGCTGGTTGCGCGTGCCGACCCAGACCGGATAGGCGCGGATGGCTGAGATCTTCATGTCGGTCACCAGTGCCAGAGCGTGCCGTCCTCCAGCCGGTTCACCGGCAGGTAGGCGCGCTGATAGGGATGCTTCGCCGCCAGGGCCTCGTCGATGTCGACGCCATGGCCCGGCGCCTCGCCCGGGTGGATATAGCCGCCCTCCTGCTGCCAGGAATGCGGGAACACCTCATGCATCAAGGGCGTGTAGCCGGAGAATTCCTGGATGCCGAAATTCGGCACCCACAGGTCGATATGGGCGTTGGCGCCCATCGCCACCGGCGACACGTCCATCGGCCCGTGGCAGGCGGTGCGGATGTGGTAGACCGAGGCGAAGTCGAAGATCCGCCGCAGCCCGGTCACGCCACCGGCATGGACCGAGGTGACGCGGATATAGTCGATCAGTTGCTCCTCCATCAGGAGGCGCGCATCCCAGATGGTGTTGAAGATCTCGCCCAGCGCGATCGGCGTCGTGGTGTGCTGGCGGATCAGGCGATAGCCCTCCTGCAGCTCGGCCGGCACCGGGTCCTCCAGCCAGAACAGGCGGAACGGCTCCAGATCCTTGCCCAGCCGCGCCGCCTCGATCGGCGTCAGCCGGTGATGCGTGTCGTGCAGCAGGTGCAGGTCGTCGCCATAGGTGTCCCGCAGCCGCGCGAACAGCTTCGGGATGTGAAGCATGTATTTCGAGGTCGACCACACCTCCTCATGCGGCAGGGCCTCGACCATGCCGCCCGTGCCCTGCTTCGACCCCTTGCCGGTGCCGTAGATTGCGGGCAATCCGGGGATGCCGACCTGGCAGCGGATCGCGACATGGCCCTCGTCGCGCTTCCTGCCGACGGCGTCGACCGCTTCCTCGATGCTCATGCCCTGGGCATGGGTGTAGACCATCGCCTTCTGCCGCGAGGCGCCGCCGAGCAGCTGGTACAGCGGCATGTTCGCCGCTTTGGCCTTGATGTCCCACAGCGCCATGTCGACGGCCGAGATCGCGGCCATGGTGATCGGCCCGCGCCGCCAGTAGGCGCCCTTGTAGAGATACTGCCAAATATCCTCGATCTGCGCCGGGTCGCGCCCGATCAGCAGCGGCGCGACATGGTCCTGCAGATAGCTGACCACCGCGAGCTCGCGCCCGTTCACCGTGCCGTCGCCGATGCCGGTCAGGCCTTCGTCGGTGACGATCTTGAGGGTGACGAAGTTCCGCCCCGGCGAGCAGACGATGACCTTGACGTCCTGGATCTTCATGACATCACCTCAGTCGGAATCGTGGCGCCAGCCGAGCATCCGCTCCGCCTTGGCCGTCGAGAAGAAGCTGCGGCGGCCGCCGAGGTCGCCGCGGATCGGCACGTCCGGGAAGAAGCGGGCCGCCAGCTCCAGGCTCGGCATATCCATCACCGTGTCCGGCGCGACGATGTAGAAGACCTCGTGGCCCTGGAACGGTGCGTCGAGCGCCAGGAGGCAGGCCCGCGCCGCCGCATCGTAGAGCGTGTAGGCCCAGAGATGCTTCGACGCCTCCTTGGTCACGAAACCGTAGACGGCCCCGGCCTGGGCGCGTTCGTCCACCACCAGGTGGAAGCGCATGCTGGCGATCCTGAGGTCGCCGTAGCGGCGGGCGAAGGTGTCGGCCTGCTGCTCGCAGATCCATTTCGACAGCGAGTACGGCTCCTCGGTGTAGTTCGGATGGGCCTCGTCGAGCGGCAGGTAGTCGAAATGGGCCTCGCGGCTGAAGGACAGGCCGATGGCGTTGACGCTCGACGCCTGCACGATCCGGGTGATGCCGACCTCGACCGCGGCGCGCAGGGCGTTGTAGCTGCCGGTGACGTTGTTGTTGTGGACGATGTGGTCGGGGTGATTGCCCGGCGACGGGATCGCCGCCATGTGGATCAGGGCGTCGCAGCCACGGAAGGCGTCGACCAGCGCATCGTAGTCGCCGATATCGGCCTGGACGAAGCGGAGATTCTCCTGCGCCTCCGCCGGCGCGGCGCGGTCGATGCTGACGACGCGGTGGCCGCGGCGCAGCGCCGCCGCGGCGATGGCGCGGCCGATGCGGCCGCTGCCGCCGGTCAGCGCAATGGTGGTCCTTGCGGTGTCCATCGTCCCCTCCCCGCTCACGCGCCGTAGACCGACTGGTGCAGGCCGCGGATGTAGCCGATGGCGTAGAGCCGCCCGAAGGCGGAGTAGCCGGCATGCTCGTTGCTGTCGCCTTCCACCGTCGGCACGTGGTCGGGGCGCAGCACGCCGTCGAAGCCGATGTCGCAATAGGCGCGCATGCAGGCTAGCATGTCGGTCTTGCCGGCATCGTGCCACGTCTCCCGGAACGCCTCCGGCGTCCCCTGCACGTCGCGGAAATGCACGAAGGAGATGGCCTTGCCGAAGCTGCGGATGGCGCCGGGCAGGTCGTCGGTCATCAGGGTGAAGTTGCCCTGGCACAGCGTGATCGTGTTCATCGGGCTGGGCACGCTGTCGACCAGACGGCGGTAATTGTCGATGCTGCGCATGATCCGGCCGACGCCGCGGATCGGCGACAGCGGCGGGTCGTCCGGATGCATCGAGATCTTCACCCCGGCCTGCTCGGCGACCGGCAGCACCGTCTTCAGGAAATAGTCGAGGTTGGCCCAAAGCTCGTCCTCGCTGATCGGCGGGTTGCTGGTCAGATCCTCCGGCACGTCGGCGATGTTGAAGCTGGTGACCACCGAGCCGCCGCGCGAGGGCGTGGCGAGATTGGTGCGCACCCAGTTGAAGTCGGTCATCCATTCGTAGCACCAGACCGGGATGCCGAGCCGGCCCATGTTCCGCAGCAGCGTGCAGACCGTCGCGATCTCCTCGTCGCGCCCCGGCAGGCCGCGCTTCGCCTTGTTCAGCGGCGGGCGAGCCTCGATCACCTTCAGGGTGAAGCCGGCATCCTCATAGCGCTGCTTCAGGCGCTGCAGCGGCCCGAAATCCCACGGCGCCTCGCCCTGCAGCAGGTCGTCGGGTGGCAGGCCGCCGACGGCGAGGTCCACTCCGGCCTGCTTCGCCAGCTTCCAGACGGGCGTCGGCGTGGGACTGATGAATTCGGCGATTTCGAGCATGGTCGTGAGGATCCCGGAGAGGCTGGGCAGTGAAAGGGGGACGGTCGGCGAAGTCAGGCAGGCAGCAGCTCCGACAGGCGCTCCTGCGCGACCTGAGGCTGCCGATCGTAGAGGAAGCATGAGGCGGTCTGGCGATCGCCGATCCGGAACAGCGGCGGCTCCGCCCCGCAGGCCTCCATCGCCCGCGGGCAGCGGGGCCGGAACCGGCAGCCGCCGGTGCCGACGCCGGCCTCGCGCGCCTTGATCGGCTGGGCGCCCCAGCGCCGGTCGAGATTGGGCCAGGGGATCGAATCGACCAGCAGCTGGGTGTAGGGGTGCTGCGGGTCCTTGATCACCTGGTCGACATCCCCCGCCTCCATCACCGCGCCGCGATACAGCACGATGATCGACTTGGCGATGTGATAGGCGGTGGTGAGGTCGTGCGTGACGTAGATGATCGAGACGCCGTGGTCGCGCTGCAGGTTGCGCAGCGTTTCGAGGATCGTGGCGCGCAGCGAGGCATCGACCATCGACACCGGCTCGTCGGCGATCAGCAGCCGCGGCTTCAGCAGCAGCGCGCGGGCGACATTGATACGCTGGCGCTGCCCGCCGGACAGCTGGTGCGGGAAGCGACCGAGGATGTCCTCCGGCCGGAGCCCGACGGCGGTCAGCGCCTCGTCCATCTTGCGGCGGGCCTCCGCCTTCGACGTCGCCAGGCCGAACTTGCGGATCGGCACGGTCAGCAGATGGTCGACCGTGTAGAACGGGTTGAACACCGCGAAGGGATCCTGGAAGACCGCCTGCACCTCGCGGCGATAGGCCATCTTCTCCTGGCCGCGCAGGGTCGAGACATCCTGGCCGCGATAGATGATCCGGCCGGTCGACGGCGCGATGAAGCCGAGCAGCAGCATGGCCAGCGTGGTCTTGCCGCTGCCGCTCTCGCCGGCCACGGTCAGGATGGTCGGCTCGTCCTCCTTCAGCGTCAGCGAGATGTTGCGCAGCGCGACCGTGGTGTGCGCGTGGACGAGGCCGCGTGAATAGGTCTTCGAGACGTCTTCGAGCCGCAGCAGATCGGCCATGTCAGGCGTCCCCGTCATAGAGGTGGCAGGTCACGCCGCGGCCGCCGGCCAGGAGGCGCTGCTCGGGCCGTGTCATGCTGCAGACGGCCATGGCCTTGTCGCAGCGCGGGTGGAAGGCACAGCCGCCCGGCAGCCGCAGCAGCGACGGCGCCAGACCGGGGATGCCGCGGAACACGCCCTTGTTCTCGAGGCTGGGCAGGCTGTCGATCAGCGCCTGGGAATAGGGGTGCTTCGGGTCCGTGAACATCTCGCGGACCGTGCTGACCTCGACCAGCCGCCCGGCATACATCACCGCCACCTTGTCGACGAACTGTGCCATCAGCCCCATGTCGTGGCCGATCAGGATGACCGCGGCGTTGATCGCCTTCTGGACGGTGTCGATCGTCTCCATCACCTGGCGCTGGGTGACGACGTCGAGCGCGCTGGTCGGCTCGTCGGCGATGACGACGTGGGGGTCGAGCAGGATGCCGATGGCGATGCAGACCCGCTGCTTCATGCCGCCCGACAGCTCATGCGCATACATGCGGTAGACGCCCGCATCGAGATCGACCGATTGCAGCGCGCGCTTGCAGCGGGCCTCGATGGATGCGTGGGATTCGCCCGGCAGATGCGACTTCACCGCATCGACCATCTGGGCGCCGATCCGGGTCACCGGATTCAGCGAGTTCATCGCGCCCTGCGGGATGTAGGCGATGCGGGACAGGCGCGCCTGGCGCATTCCTTCGGCGTCGAGCGCCATCAGGTCGGCGCCGCCGACGATCACAGCACCACCCTCGATCCGGCCCGGCGGCTTGATCATCCGCATCATCGCCAGGGCCAGCGTGCTCTTGCCCGAGCCGGATTCGCCGACCATGCCGAGCTTCTCGCCGGCGTTCAGCGTGAAGCTGACATCGTCGAGCGCCCGGGCCCGGCCGGAGTCGGTGTAATAGGTCACCGCGAGGTTGCGGACATCGAGGACCGGAGCGGTTGCCGCGGCCGGCTGGGTCATGGCCTTCCTCCGGTCCCGGGGCGGCGCGAGCGTCACATCCATCGCCGTCACTCCGTCCTCCGCACGCGGGGATTGGCCAGCTCGTCGAGCCCCATATTGATCAGGGCGAGCGAGCCGAGGATCAGGATCATCGCCACCGACGGGATGATCGGCCACCACCACCAGCCGTTGAAGAAGGCGCCCTGCGACTGCGCCGCCCAGATGATGTTGCCCAGGAGCGGCTCACGCAGCGGCCCGAGCCCGAGCACGGCGAGGTAGAAGGAGGCGAACACGGCCGAGAACACCTGGGCGACGAAGGCCGCGGCGATAAAGGGCAGCAGGCAGGGCAGGATCTCCTTGAAGATGATGCCGAGATCGCTGACGCCCGACAGCTTCGCCACGGCGACAAACTGCCGTTCCTTCATCGTCAGCACCTGGGCGCGGATGACCAGGGTCGGCCCCATCCAGGCCAGCAGCACCACGATCATCGCCATGGTGACGATGGTGACGTCGCGCTTGTCGAGCGAGCCGGCGATCACGACCTGGATCAGCAGCACCGGGATCGGCGCCAGGACCTGGCAGACCGTCCGGATCACGGCATCGGTCCAGCCGCCGAAATAGGCGGCGATGAAGCCGAGCACCACGCCGATCAGGGTGCCGAGGCCGCCGGCCACGAAGCCGATGAAGGCCGTCTGCCACATGCCGACCACCATGGCGGCCAGCAGGTCGCGGCCGAAGAAATCGGTGCCGAAGGGATATTTCAGGCTCGGCGGCTTCTTCACCGCCACCGACAGCGGATAGGCGTCCTTCGGGTTGATCGTGAGCAGGCCGATGATGGTGAAGGCGACGAGGCCTAGCAGGATCAGCACGCCGAGGGCCAACCCCTTGTTGCGGCGCAGGTAGCGCAGCACCAGGACGAAGCGGCCGGGGCGCTGGAAGATGGGTTCGGCGGTCGGCGAGAGCGTGGCGATCGACATGTCTCTCGCTCCTCACGAATTGCGGACGCGGGGATCGAGCAGCGGGTACAGGAACTCCACCACCGTCATCAGCACCGCCACGGCGATCGTGATGAACACCACGATGCCGTAGATGGTCGGGAAGTCGTTCGCGCGGATGGCCAGGTTGAGGGCGCTGCCGATGCCCGGCAGGCCGAACAGCCCCTCGACGATGATGGCCGAGGTGACGATGGCGGCGGGTGCCAGGGCCAGCGCGGTGATCTGCGGCAGCATCGCATTGCGGAGATAGTAGTCGCGGAAGATCCGGCCGCCGGTCAGGCCTTTGTGCTCGGCGAAGTTGACATAGTCCTCGCCCTGGATGGTGACGCCCATGCCGCGCATCGACAGCACCCAGCCGCCGACCGAGCCCAGGATCAGCGCCAGCGCCGGCAGCACCTGGTGCTGCAGCATGTCGAGGGCGAAGCCGAAGGCGAAGTTCGGCACCACCCCGGCCGAATAGGCGCCGCCGAGCGGCAGCCATTGCAGCCGGAAGCCGATGAAGAACAGCAGCAGGATGGCCATGATCACCGGCGGCACGCCGGTCAGCAGGATGAAGGGCGCAGCGAAGGCCCGCAGCCAGCGCGGCGCCCGCGGCCAGGCGGCGACGGCGCCGAGCAGGTTGCCGATGACGAAGCTGAGGATCGTCGTGACCAGCAGCAGGCCGATGGTCCAGGGCAGCGACTGGGCGATCACCTCGGTCACGGTCGAGGGATAGCGGTACAGCGAATAGCCGAAATCCATTCGCAGGATGTTGCCGAGATAGGTCCAGTACTGATGATACAGCGGCTGGTCGAGGCCGAACTGCTGCTGCATCGAGGCAAGGATCTTTTCCAGATCGACCGGCGAGAAGCCGCCGGTGCGGGCCAGTTCGCCGAACCGCTCGCGCAGCGCATTGCGGCTCGACAGGCGCGGAACGAAGAAGACGATGGTCGAGGCGGCCCAGACCACCAGGACGAGGAACAGAAGGCGGCGGATGACGAGCTTGAGGGTCACTGCGACGATCCTGCTGTCATGGAGCGGGACGGGTTCGGATCCGATCGGTCGACCAAAAGAAGAACGAGTCCCCCCTCCCCTCGCGGGAGGGGGTTAGGGGAAGGGGGTTTTCGCGGGTGAGGCCGGCCTGAGATCTGACGAGCCGGCTCCGACCCTGGGGCCCGTTCACTGCGCATTCGCGCGCGGACGCGCGCAGCCCCCTCCCCCTGCCCCCCTCCCGCAAGGGGAGGGGGGACTTGAAAGGAAGGGGCACCAGCCATTACTGCGCGCCCGACGGCTGCAGCGACGTGATCACCAGCAGGCCGGTATGGGCCCAGAACGCGCCGTTGGTGCCGCCGGCGATGTTCGAGGCGCTCGGCCAGCCCTTCCAGTAGTGGTTGTTGTACGGGATCCGGTGCAGCCACTGGATCACCGGCACGTCGATCGTATCGCGCCAGTAGATGCCGAGAGCCTTGGCCGCGCCCTCCTGGAACTTCGGATCGTCGGAGCTGAGCGGCGAGATCTCGTCGAGGATCTTGTCCAGCTCGGGGTTCTTGTAGCGCGAGAAGCGGTTGTTGCCGGCCGCCGAGCCGATCGTGCTGCTGTACTTGCCGTGGAAGAGGTTCAGGGCCTCGAACGGATCGTACAGGCTGGCGCCATGGCCGAAGAGATACAGGCCGGGCTTGCCGTCGACCATGTTCTGGAAGGCGTCGGTGCCGAAGTTGACATTGGCGTCGAAACCCGCCTGGCGCAACATCTCGGCCAGCACCGGGGCGATGTCGCCATGGATGGTCTCGAAGGCCTGGATGGTGGCGTCGAAGGTCTTGCCGCCCTTCTCCCACAGGCCGTCGCCATTCTTGGCGAAGCCGGCCTCGGTCATCAGCTTCTCGCTCTCGGCGACATCGAACTTGCCGGGCTGGTACTTCTCCTCCTCCGCCTTCACGGCCGGGGAGTCGGCGAATTTCTGCAGGTTCGGATACAGCGGGAACGGATAGATCGTCGCGATCTTGGCGCCGTCATACAGCACCTCGTCGATGCGGTCGCGGTCGATCGCCAAGCTGATCGCCTTGCGCACCCGCGCATCGTTGTAGGGCTCGAGCTGGGTGTTCATCCACAGCGAGTTCGGCCACCAGTCGAGATAGCCATAGGGCGATTCCGTGCCGGTCCAGGACTGGATGTCCTTGTTCTGCTCGACGATGTTGCCGATCACCTGGGCCCGCATGTCGACCGAGCTGTCGAACTCGTTGTTCACCAGCCGCTGGGCAACCGTGTCGATCGGCTGGTTCAGCACGTTGACGATGACGACGCGCTTCACCGCCGGCTGGGCCATCCGCCCCGCCTTCACCGCCCACCAGTCGGGGCGCAGGTCCATGATCTTCTGGTTGGCGTTCCAGGCGACGACGTCATACGGGCCGGAATGCGGGATCTGGTCGAGGCCCACGGCCGCGGTCGGGTTCGGCTGCGCCGATTCCCATTCCGCCGGCACGATCGGCAGGCCGGTGTCGAACTTCTCGGTCAGCACCTCGAATTTGAAGCGCGGCGCCGGCTGCTTGAACTTGACCTCGACGGTCAGGTCGTCCTTGGCGCTGACGCTGTCGACGAACTGCTCGAAATACGCGTGGTAGGGCAGCGTCTCATACTTCATCTGCCCTTCGAAGGTGTAGACCACGTCCTTGGACGTGACCGGCTTGCCGTCGCTCCACTTGGCGTCCTTGTTGAGCTTGATCTCGAGCGTTTTGAAGTCCGGGGTGGTGTATTCCATGCTGTCGGCCAGCCACGGCACGAACTCGCCCTTGAAGATGGCGAAGTACATCAGCGGCTCGAACAGCAGGTTGTTGCCTTCCTGATGCGTGTAGCCCGGCAGCACCCAGGGGTTGGTGGTGCCGATCGATGTACCGCCGGCGACGCCCCAGCCGAGCACGAGCGTCTGGTTGCGCGGAACGTTCGGCAGCGCGCCCTTGGGCGTGATCTCCTGCGCGGCCGGCAGGCCGGCGCTCTGCGCGACCGCCGCGGCCGGCGCGATGATTGCCGCCGCGGCCAGCACAAGGCCGGCGAGGCGTTTCAGATTGACCATAGGACAGATCTCCTCCCTGTGATTGTCGAATGGTGCAAATGTCGCTGTTTGCACCTTTTGGGCGCCGTTCCGGTGCGACGAAGCGCTCCCCTTCCCACAAAGTCAAAAGATCTCACCACCCGACCAACAGTCATCGATCGAGCACAGATGCGTTTCCCGTCCGGAAACGCTATGTCCGGTGGCTTCCTGCTTTCCTCCTATTGCCGCGATATTGCCCATCTAAAGCAATTCGCATCTTGTATATTTTGTCGACAGCCTAGGTCAGTTTCACGAGTGGCTCAACTCTTTCTGGTTGTTGCGGCGCGCCGCCCGCATCTGCTCGATGATGTGGCGGCCGGATCCTTCGACATGGCGGGCGATCACGGCCGCCGCCGCGTCCGCGTCATGGGCCTTGATCGCGTCCAGGACATCCTGATGGTCCCGCATCACGGTCGCCTGGCGGCCGAGCGAGATCGGCAGCCGCCGGCTGATCGCGCGCAGGATCTCGCGGTGCTTCCACCACAGATCGACCGCGTGCCGGTTGTAGTGGCGCTCATACATCGTGTGGTGGAACTGGGTGTCGAGCTGCGAGTGGCGCAGCGGGTCGGCATAGTTGAGCCGCAGCATCTCGGCGTGCAGCGCCTCCAGCGCGGCGATGTCGGCCTCGGTGGCGATGCCGACGAACCAGCGCGTCAGCGCCGGCTCGATCAGGACCTCGATCTCATAGATGTCGCGGATGAAATCCTGGTCGATCGGCCGCACCCGCGCCCCGCGATTGGCGGCCATCACGACGAAGCCCTCGCCGCGCAGCTGCTGCAGCGCCTCGCGCACCGGGTTGGTCGAGGTGCCGTGCCGCTCGGCCAGATCGGCGACGATCAGGCGGGCATTGGCCGGGATGCGGCCCGAGATGATGTCCTCGCGGATCGCCTCATAGACCGAGGCCTCGCGGTCGGGCGCCTGGAAGGCGGGCAGGTCCACGCCGGGGCTCACGCCCATGGGCTGTGCTTCGCCGCCGCCTTCCGATGTCGATCGATGTCCAGCCTCGGGGCCCGGCACGCGATCCTCCGAATTTCGTGTACGATCTTTGTCGAAGTCGACACGAAATGTCGAGCCTGAAGCGCGACAGGCAAACTCGATCTATTCGGCGCCGGGGCCGGCCCGCCATCCGATCCGGCCGGCCAGCTCGGCCATCACGGCCTCGAACATCTCGGTGGTCAGGCGCCCGGTCTGGGTGTTGTAGCGGCTGACGTGATAGCTGTCGGCGAGCAGGATCCCATCGGGCAGGACGTGCATCGCGCCATGCGCGAACTTCACCCGGGCGACGGGGAGCCCATACAGCCGCACGACGGCGTTGTGGGCGACCAGTCCGAGGGCCAGGATCGCCTTCACGCCCGTCATCGCCTCCCGCTCCGCCTTCAGGAAACGGCTGCAGCTGCGGATCTCCGCCGGCGTCGGCAGGTTCTCCGGAGGCACGCACCGGACCGCGTTGGCGATCCGCGCGCCGGTCAGCCGCAGGCCGTCTCCGGGATCCTCCCCATACGCGCCCTGCGCCAGGCCGAACTTCAGCAGGGTCGCGTAGAGCAGCTTGCCGGCGTGATCGCCGGTGAAGGGCCGCCCGGTGCGGTTCGCCCCCTTGACGCCCGGGGCGAGGCCGAGCACCAGCAGCAGCGCGCCCTGCGGCCCCCAGCTCGGCACCGGTGCGTTGTGCCAGGTCGGCCATTTCTGCCGATTGGCCTCGCGATAGCTCACGAGGCGCGGGCAAAGCGGGCAATCGCGGCCCGGCGCTGAGGTCATTTCGGTCATCGGTCGTCGCTGCTGCACGAGGGATTCGGGACGTTCTAGCATGGCCGGCGCCGCCCCTCGCCTCGGCCGGCGCGGCGCTCTAAGATCGGCATGATCCGGAGGTTCCCGTCGGACCTGACCGCCGCCCCTCCCGGATCGCATGAGGGGATGCATGCTCCAGGCCTCCAGGGACCGACGCCCGCTGTCCAGCCGCGACCCCGACAGCCTGCGCATGCCCGGGCTCGCGATCGCCCTCCATGCCCTCGGCATCCTCCTGTTCATCGCCGGGCTGCTGGTCGGCGTGGTCCTGGCGTATCGGTTGTTCGGCACCGCCGATCTGCTCGGCCAGGTGTCCGCCCTGATCCCGGACCGGCCGACCGATGCGCTGGGACTGCCGGATGCCCGCATCGCCGCCCTCGCCGACATGATCGGCGACGGGCCGGGCTTGAGCCGGCAACTGCGGACCGAGGCCTGGACCATGGGCTGCGGCGCCGTGGCCGCGGGGCTGGTGCTGTGGCTGCTCTGCGCCGGCCTGGCGTCGACCCTGGCCCGGCTGCAGCGGATCGAGGCGACGCTGCAATTCGCCCCCGGCCGGGCCGCGCGCCAGGAATTCACGAAGGAATAACGCTTTCTGTCCTATGCCGCATCGAACCGGGCGTCGCCCTCAAAGCACCGGATCGGAGGTGGAGCATATGACCGGAGGCCAGCGCCGCGAGCCGCGCGCCGACATCGCCGACTGGGCAGCCCGCTACCTGGAGCGGCTGGACCGGCCCTTCGACGACTGGGAGGCGGATTTCTTCCGCCGCGGCTGCAGCTTCCTGTCGCGCCGGCTGGCCGCCGGCGCCGCCTCCAACTGGCGGTCCCTGACTCTGCCGCCGGACCACCGCGCCGAAGCCTATTCCGGCCCCCTCGCCGCCCGGCCGCTGACGGTCGAGGAGACCGAACGGTTCCGGGGAATGCTGGAACGGATCGCGCGGGAGGAATGAGGGGCCGATACCGCGTGAGCCGGGGTGCCGAAGGTGCCGCCGATCGCCCACAAAAGAAAGGCCCGCCGAAGCGGACCCTGCTCTTTCATCCTGCGAACTGGTGGGCGCACTAGGGCTCGAACCTAGGACCCGCTGATTAAGAGTCAGCTGCTCTACCAACTGAGCTATGCGCCCGTTCGCTCGGGACGGCCGGTGATATAGCCGCCGCCCGGACCGGTTGCAACCCTTTCTTCACGAAAGTCTCAACCTTTGTCGGCGCCCTCCCCCGGCGCGGCCGACAGCAGGCGCCGGCCGGACTCGCGCTGCTGGCATTCCAGCAGGATGTCGCGGGCGATCGGCGCCGCATATTCGCTGCCGCCGCCGCCATGCTCGACGATCACCGAACAGGCGTAGCGCGGCGCGCCGACCGGGGCGTAGGCGACGAACCAGGCGTGGTGGCGCTGGTTCCACGGCCAGTTGTCCGGGTTCACCCCGGCGGCCCGTTCGGCCATGGTGATGCGGCGGACCTGGCTGGTGCCGCTCTTGCCGCCCATCTCCATGCCCTTCTGCTTGATCTGCGACCTTTTGCCGGTGCCGCGGGTCATCACCGCGACCGTGCCCTCGATCACCGTATCGATATGGCTCTTGGCGACGCCGATCGACGGCACGTCCGGCACCTCGGGCATCCCGTCCGCGCCGACCGCCATGACCAGGCGCGGCACCACCGCCTTGCCGCCGTTCACCAGCCGCGCGGTCATGGTGGCGAGCTGCAGCGGCGTCGCCAGCACATAGCCCTGGCCGATGCCGGCGATCAGCGATTCGCCGAGCTGCCAGGAGGTGCCCATGGCGCCCTCCTTCCAGGCCTTGGTCGGCATCAGCCCCGGCCGCTCATTCGGCAGGTCGACGCCCAGCCTCTGGCCGATGCCGAACTTGTTCGCGCCCTCGGCCAGCCGGTCGATGCCGAGGCGCCGCGCCATCTCGTAGAAATAGACGTCGCAGGACTGGGCCATGGCGTCGACCACGTTCAGGCTGCCATGGCCGCCGCGCTTCCAGCAATGGAAGCGGTGGTCGCCGAGATCGACATAGCCGGGGCAGAAGACGCGCTGGTCCGGCGTCACCACCCCCGCCTCCAGCGCCGTCGCCGCCACCGCGATCTTGAAGGTCGAGCCCGGCGGGTACTGGCCGTTGATCACCTTGTTGTTGAGGATGCCGTAAGGGTCCTCGACCAGGCGGCGCCAATCGGCCGTGCTGATGCCGTTCGGGAACAGGTTGGCGTCGTAGGACGGGTGCGAGGCCATCGCCAGCACGTCGCCGCTGTGCACGTCCATGATCACGGCGGCGGCGCTGAACTCGGTCTTCAGCCGCTCCATGACGTAGCGCTGCAGCTCGAAATCGATGGTCAGCCGCACCTCCTGGCCCGGCTTGCCCTCCTCCCGGTTGATCTCGCGGATCACCCGGCCGACGGCGTTGACCTCGACCTGGCTGGACCCGGCGACGCCGCGCAGGCCGGTCTCGTACTGCCGCTCGACCCCCGACTTGCCGATGCGGAAGCCCGGCAGGCTCAGCACCGGCTCGCCGGTCAGGTCGGCCTCGGCCACGGCGCCGACATAGCCGATGATATGGGCCATCTCGACGCCGAAGGGGTAGCGGCGGGATTCGCCGACCTCGATCGACAGGCCCGGCAGCTCAGGCCCGTTGACGTCGATCCATGAGACCTGGTCCCAGCTGAGATTCTCCTTCACCGTCACCGGCACGAAGGCACGGCGGCGCTTGACGTCGCGGACGATGCGGGCGAGGTCGGCGTCGGTCAGCGGCACCCCCTGCCCCAGCCGGCCGAGCACCCCCTGGAGGTCCTTCGCCTGCTCCGCCACCAGCACGACCCGGAAGTTCTGGTCGTTGACCGCGAGCTGGGTGCCGAAGCGGTCGGTGATCAGGCCGCGCGACGGCGCCAGCAGCCGCATGTTGATGCGGTTCGATTCGGCCAGCACCTTGTAGCGGTCGCTCTCCTCGACCTGGAGGTAGTAGAGCCGCCCGCCCAGCACGCCGAGCAGGCCGAGCTTCAGCCCGCCGAGGGCGAAGGCGCGGCGGGTGAAGCCGCGGGAGCGGTCGGCGTCGCGGTCCACTAGTCCACCGCCCGCAGGAAGCCGCGATGCACCTGGATGAACAGCCAGGCCAGCGGCGGGAAGATGGCGATGGTCAGGACCAGCCGGATCAGCAGCGGCCGCGGCGGCACGATCGCGACGTCGTACAGGCTGACGCCGATCCATTCGACCAGGGTGACGGCGGTCGCCAGCACGGCGTAGCCCAGCCACAGCACCGCGAAAGGCCGCCCGGCCAGGAAGCGGCGCTGGCGCAGCAGCACCCATTGGCACAGCAGCAGGATCAGGGCGTGCAGCCCGATCGGCGAATCGGTCAGCGCGTCGTGCAGCAGCCCCACCAGGAAGATCAGCCACATCGGCATCAGGTCGGGCCGGTGCACGCCCCAGTAATAGACCGAGGCCAGCGGCAGCAGCGGCGCGATCGCGCTGTAATAGGGCAGCTGCGTCGGCGTCACCCCGACCAGCACCAGGATCAGCGTCACCGCCCCCGGGGCGGCGTGGCGGGCGGCGAGGTCGAGCTTGTGCAGCAGGTCCCCGGTCATTGCGGGAAGCCGGGCACCGGCTGCATCGCCATCCCGGGATCGAGCGCGCGGAAATCGACGACCTTGACGTAGGTGACGGCCTCGAGCGGCTCGATCGGCTGGATCCGGACGGCGCTGTCCTGGGCGGCGGCGACGATGCCGACCGGCAGGCCGGCCGGGAACATGCCGCCATTGCCGGAGGTGACGATGCGGTCGCCGACCCGGATCGACGCGTCCGGCGGCAGGTACAGGAGCCGCGGCCGGTCGGTGTTGTCGCCGCCGATGATGGCGCGCTGCTGGGTGCGCTCGACCACCACCGGGATGCGGGCGTTGAGGTCGGTGATCAGCAGCACCCGGGCGGAGCGATCGCCGGTCTGCACGATCCTGCCGATGAGGCCGCGGCCGCCGAGCACCGCCTGGCCGTCGCGGATGCCGTTGGCGGCGCCGAGATTGATCGTCAGGCTGCGCACGAAGGCGCCGCCATTGTCGGCCACCACCCGGGCGGTCAGGAAGGAATGGGCCGAATCCGGCGTGTAGTTCAGCAGGTTGCGCAGGGTCAGGTTCTCGGCCTCGAGCCGGAACGCGACGTCCTGATATTGCCGCAGCGTCGAGACCTCCTGCCGCAGCCGGGCATTCTCGCCGCGGATGTCGGACAGGCTCTGCAGCTCCGTCACCATGCGGGCGACGCTGGCGGCCGGGCGCGACATGGCGTCGAGGATCGGCGCCACCGCATCGACCACCCGGGCGCGGACGCCGTCGAACAGGACGGCGTCGATCTTGCCGACCATCAGCAGGCTGATGGCGGCGAACAGCAGCAGGCCGAACGAGAATCGGTGCGCGACGGCCCTGAGCGCCGCGATGCGAACCGCCGGTCTGCTCCGCTGCATCACCCGCATGTTCCGTCCGCCACTGGCCCGTCCCGGCGGGGGCTATGGCCCCCGCCACGGTTTTACCACAAAGGTCGTTTCACAACTCAGTATGCACTGATGAGCACGGCCTGCAACGAGCGCTCTTCCAAGGCGCGGCCGGTGCCGAGCGCGACGCAGGACAGCGGGTCGTCCGCGATCGAAACCGGCAGGCCGGTGGCGTGCCGCAGCACCAGGTCGAGATTGCCGAGCAGCGAGCCGCCGCCGGTCAGGACGATGCCCTTGTCGACGATGTCGGCGGCCAGCTCCGGCGCGGTGTGCTCGAGCGCCACCTTCACCGCCTCGACGATCTGGCTGATCGGCTCGGACAGGCTCTCGGCGATCTGCCGTTCGGAGATCACCAGCTCCTTCGGCACGCCGTTCAGCAGGTCCCGGCCGCGGATCTCCATGTACCGGCCCTCGCCGTCCTCCGGCGGGGCGGCGGAGCCGATCTCCTTCTTGATCCGCTCGGCCGAGCCCTCGCCGATCAGCAGGTTATGGTTGCGGCGGATATAGGCGATGATCGCCTCGTCCATCTTGTCGCCGCCGACGCGGACCGAGCGGGAATAGACGATGCCGCCCAGCGACAGCACCGCGACCTCGGTGGTGCCGCCACCGATGTCGACGATCATGCTGCCGGTCGGCTGGGTCACCGGCAGCCCGGCGCCGATCGCCGCCGCCATCGGCTCCTCGATCAGGCGCACCCGGCGGGCGCCGGCGCTCTCGGCCGATTCCTGGATCGCCCGGCGCTCGACCGCGGTCGACCCGGACGGCACGCAGATGATCATCTCCGGCGCCGCGAAGCTGCGGCGGTTGGTGACCTTGCGGATGAAATGCTTGATCATTTCCTCCGCCACCTCGAAATCGGCGATCACGCCGTCGCGCAGCGGCCGGATGGCGATGATGCTGCCCGGCGTGCGGCCCAGCATCAGCTTGGCTTCGTCGCCGACCGCCAGGACCTGCTTCTTGCCGCGATGGGTCTGGATCGCCACCACCGACGGCTCGTTCAGCACGATGCCCCGGCCCTTGACATAGACCAGGGTGTTCGCCGTGCCCAGGTCGATGGCGATGTCGGCGGAGAGGAACCCGAAAAAATTGAACATGCGCTGTGGTGTCCTGTCAGCCGGGCTCGGCTGGGAGGGGCCAGTGCGAGGGGCGGGAGAGCGACAGGCCGATCCCGCCGCCGGGTTGCTTTAGACCAGCGCGGTCCGAGTCTCAAGCGGAGAGTCGGGCGGAATCATGGCACCCGGACTCACATGCCGCGCTCGGCCATCGACCCGCTCACCCCGATATCCCGGGGCGTGCTGCACTGCCCCGGCCGGCGGTACAGGCAGATCTCGCTGGGACAGCTTTCCAGCCGGTAGCCGGTGTTCGGCGGCATCTGTTCCGGCCGCGCCATCACATAGTTGAAGGACGACGCCGAACGCCACAACCGCCGCGTGTCGTCGCCGAACCAGAACACCGGCACGTCGCGGTGCAGGGTGGTGTAGCCGGGCAGGTCCCACCACGGCGTCAGCAGGCCCAGGCCGCACAGCGCCGGGCGGTCGTGCAGCGCCTGGGTGGTGGCGATGCCGGGCGCGACGCGGCTCCATTCCGGCCGCCAGCGGTCGCTGGCCGACAGCAGGCCGGAGGCCAGCACCCAGGCGGCGCAGAGCACGGCGAGCGGCACCCAGCGCGGCATGTCCCCCCAACGCCCGGCGCCCCAGCGCTCGGCGGCCCAGCGCCCGGCCGCCAGCCCGGCCAGGCGCCGGGCCAGCCGTTCGGTGCCCAGCGCGGCGAGGATCAGCAGGAAGGGCAGCGCCGGAAGGACGAAGCGGTATTCCTTGTGGGCGACCAGGCTGTGCGACAGCACGATCGCCAGCGGCACCGCCACCAGCATGGGCTGGCCGCGCGCGCCCAGCACGATCAGCGCCGCCATCGGCGCCAGCCACCACGACCAGACCCGGACATATTCCTCGAAGTAGAAGCCCAGCGGCATGACGCCGAAGCTGTGGCTCTTCTCCTCGACGATGTTGATCCAGAAGTTCTTCAACACCGACTGGAACGGCCAGCCCAGCGTCGCCCAGTCGAGCAGCCCGTTGCAGACCAGCACCGGCACCAGCCCAGCCAGCAGCATCGGCCGCAGCCGGCCGCGCCAGTCGCCCCGGCCCGCGACCAGGGCCGCGGTCAGGATCGCCGGCAGCAGGTGGAAGCGGAAGACGAAGACCAGGCCGAACAGCGCCCCCGCCCAGATCAGCCGCCGGCGGTCGCCCGCCTCCGCGGTCCAGGCCAGCCAGCAGGCGATCAGGAGAAGGCTGGTGGCGATCGATTCGGTCAGCGCCGTCGGCGCGTAATAGACCAGCTCGAACCAGATGGTGGCGATGAAGGCCGCGGTCAGCCCCGCGGTCAACCCGCCGACGCGCCGGGCCCACAGGAAGGCGACCACCGGGATGCTCAGCGACAGCGTCGACCACAGCGCCTTCGACACGGCGAGATAGGAGGCCGGGTCGTCGCTGACCCAGGACACCGCCTTCATCAGCCCGGCCAGCATCCCCGGCAGCAGCCAGGAGCGGATGCCCTCGCGATACTCCCAGGGCACCATGCCCTGGCCGAAGGCCAGCCGGTGCGCCTGCTCGTAATACTGGAACAGCTCGTCGGCATGGTGGATGCGCGGGAACGCCAAAGCGAGGACGAAGCGCAGCAGCAGGCCGAGGGTCAGCAGCCCGGCCAGGCCGACGAGCCAACCCGGCCAGCCGTCGAGGACACCGGGTCGGGACGGGTACGGCAGGGCGACCGAAGCTGCAGCGGCGCCGACCGGACGACCCGGATAGCGATCGGAGACGGAGGGATCGACCGATCGGCGTTGCTCCACAGTGTCGTCGGTCATGTCGCTCCGAATCGGGCCGGAATATCGAGTATCGCTGCCTATAACACCCGCAGCGCCGTTTTCGTCTGCAAAAACCTCGCAAAAATCATCATATCCAAGATCTTGTTGAGAGTTTGTCCGGGGCTTGCCTGAAAGAATGCGGAAGGCCGGGATGAAAATCGCCGGCAGCCGCGTATATGGGGCATGAAACGCCGCAAGGATGATTTCGACGTCATCGCCGAGCTGCCGGGGCTGAAGCGCTACGCGCTGGTCCTGACCCGCGATGCCGCCGAGGCCGAGGACCTGCTGCAGGACACCCTGCTCAAGGCCTATGAGGGCCGTCGCGGCTGGCAGCCGGATCGGGCGCTGCGCCCCTGGCTGTTCTCGATCATGCACAACGCCCATGCCTCGCGGCTGCGCGGCCGCCGGGCCGAGGACGCCCGCATCGCCCAGGCGACGCAGCTGGCGCCGGAGTCCGGGGCGCCGAACCAGGATGCCCGGGTCCAGCTGGCCCAGGTGCAGCGGGCCCTGCTGACCCTGCCGGAGGAGCAGCGCGAGGCGCTGCTGCTCGTGGCGGTCGAGGAGTTCCGCTACCAGGAGGCCGCGACCATCCTCGGCATCCCGCTCGGCACGCTGATGTCGCGCCTGGGCCGGGCCCGCGCCGCGCTGCGCGAGAGCGCCGGCGGCGCCGAGACGCCGGCCGCCCGCATCGATGGACCGACCCCGCCGCATCTGCGGCTGGTGGAGTGACGACCATGACCCAGATTTCGACGATCCCGACCGAAGCCGAGATCCAGGCCTATATCGACGGCGAGCTCGACCTGCCCCGCCGGATCGAGGTCGAGGCCTGCCTCGAGGCGAACCCGACCCTCGCCGCCCAGGTGATGGCCGATCTGCGCCTGCGCGATGCGCTGCGCCTGGCCTTCGCCGAAGATGCCGGCATCCGCGTCGCCAGCTACGAGAATGCCCGGCTGCTCGGCCGCGCCGTGCGCTGGCGCCGGATCACGGTCCGCCTGCGCCGGGTGGCCGCGGTGGTGCTGCTGGTCGGCATCGGCTGGGGCGCCCAGTCGATCCTGGGCGTGACCCGGATCGACAGCGCCTCGGCCGGCATCCCGGCCTATGCCGACGAGGCCGGCGACGCCTACCGCACCGTGCTGTACCGCCACCTGGTCGATCCGGCCGAGCCCAAGGGCGGGCTGAAGCCGGAGGATCTGGCCAAGGCGCCGATCAGCCTGCCCGACCTGCCGCAGGGCTGGTCGATCCGGTCGATCGAGCTGGTGCCCTGGGACGGCGGCTCCGGCTTCGAGGCGACGATCGACACCGACCGGTTCGGCCTGGTGACGCTGTTCGCCGCCGCCACCGACGGCTTCGACGTGCTGCAGCCGCAGGCCCAGCGGGCCAAGGACGTCACCGTCGCCTACTGGCAGGTCGGTCCCGCGGTCTACGCGCTCTGCGCCGAGGCGAAGGCGGACGACCTGCTGGCCGCCGCCAACGGCCTGGCGAGCACCCTTTATTGAACGGTCCCCAAGGAGAGAACAACCAAATGAACACGCCGCAATATCAATGGCAGACGACGGCGCGCCCGACGGCCGCCGAGCTCGATGCCGGCCTGCGGCAGCACATGCTGCGGGTCTACAACTACATGGGGCTGGGCCTAGTCCTGACCGGCCTCGTCGCCTATCTGGTCGCCAGCACCCCGGCGATCTACATCCCGATCTTCACCAGCCCGCTGAAATGGGTGGTGATGCTGGCGCCGCTGGCCTTCGTCTTCTTCCTGTCGTTCCGCATCCACGCCGTCTCCGCCTCCACGGCGCAGATGGTGTTCTGGGCGTTCTGCGGCGTCATGGGCCTGTCGATGGCGTCGATCTTCCTGGTGTTCACCGGGACCAGCATCGCCCGCACCTTCATGATCACCGCGGTCATGTTCGGCGCGATGAGCCTGTACGGCTACACCACCAAGGCCGACCTCTCGCGCTTCGGCTCGTTCCTGATGATGGGCCTGGTCGGCATCATCATCGCCTCGATCGTCAACATCTTCCTCGGCTCGACCGCGCTGCAGTTCATCGTCTCGGTCGCCGGCGTGCTGATCTTCACCGGCCTGACCGCCTGGGACACCCAGCGGATCAAGGAGGAATACGCCGAGCACTACGACAGCGAGAGCCTGAACAAGATGGCGGTGATGGGCGCGCTGTCGCTGTACCTGAACTTCATCAACATGTTCCAGCTGCTGCTGAGCCTGACCGGCTCGCGAGAGGAGTAAGCGCGTGTACGACACCGAGAAACAGGCCATCGACGACCTGTTCGTGAAGCTGCAGCGGGCCGAGCGCGACGGCGGCCCGCGCGATGCCGGTGCCGAGGATCTGATCCGGCGGCGCCTCGCCGAGCAGCCGGCCGCCGCCTACTACATGGCCCAGGTCATCCTGGTGCAGGAGCAGGCGCTGGCGGCCGCCCAGGCCCAGATCAACGAGCTGGAGCGGCGCGCCGCCCAGCCGGCGGCCGGCGGTTTCCTGGCCGGTCTGTTCGGCGGCGGCCAGCAGCAGCGGCCTCAGCCGGGCGCCTCGCCCTGGGGCCGGCAGGCCCAGCCAGGGTACGGAGCCCAGCCCGGCTATGGTTCGCAGCCAGGCTACGGCACCCAGCGTGCGGGCTACGGCCGGCCCGGCGGCGGTGGCGGCTTCATGGCCGGCGCCATGCAGACCGCGATGGGCGTGGCCGGCGGCGTCGTTCTCGGCAACCTGCTGATGGACGCCTTCACCCCCGACATCGCCCAGGCGGCGGGCGACGTCGCCCGGACGGCGGAGGATGCCGCCGGCGATCTGGCGTCCGACGCCGGGTTCGATATGGGCGGCGAGGAGCTCTGAGAGTAGTATGGGCCCGGAGGCGTCATGCCTCCGGCCCTCCCCTATTTTTGTCGCGAATTGATCGGACGCATCGTGGAAAGCTTCGTTGCCCAGGTCACGCAGTTCATTGCCGACAACCAGGCCTGGGCGGGACCGATCCTGTTCCTGCTGGCCTTCGGCGAATCCATGGCCGTCGTCGGCCTGTTCGTCCCCTGCACCGCGCTGATGCTGGCGACAGGCGCCCTGGTCGGCGGCGGCCTGCTGCACCCCGTGCCGGTGATCCTGTGGTCGATCGCCGGCGCCGTTCTGGGCGACGCGGTCTCCTACTGGCTCGGGCAGAAGCTGGGGCCGAATGCCCGCAACGTCTGGCCGTTCTCGCGCGACAGGGCAATGATCGCCAAGGGCCGGCTGTTCTTCCGCCGCTGGGGCACCGCCTCGATCTTCCTCGGCCGCTTCCTGGGGCCGCTGCGCGCCGTGGTGCCGCTGATCGCCGGCATCATGCGCATGCGCCCGGTCCGCTTCCAGGTCGCCAATGTGCTGTCGGCGATCGTCTGGGTTCCCGCCATGCTGGCGCCCGGCTGGCTGGTGGCGCAGGGCGTCGGCGAGCTGAGCGGCATCGGCGAAACCGAATGGATCGTCATGACCGGCGGCCCGCTGCTGGCCGGCGCCCTGACCCTGGCCGCCTTCGCCAAGCTGGCGTCCCGCCGCGCTGCTCCGGTCCGCAACCGGCGCCAGCGCGCCGGCGGGCAGGCCTGAGGAGACATCCGTCATGGGCCTGAGCGGTGTGAAGCTCCTGATCATCGGCGCGGTGGTCGCGCTCCTGTTCCTGCCGCTGCTGCTGCGCCAGGCGCGGTCGATCCCGCTGCTGCTGGAGCAGGCGCGCGCCGCCCTCGGCGGCGAGGATGCGGAAGCGACCGGCCATCGCCCCCAGGCGGCGGAGCCGGCCCGTCAGCCGCCACGCCCGGCCAGCGTCGCCGAGCGGGCAGGCCGCGGCATCGGCCGGCTGCTGCAGCGCCTGGGCCTGTTCCGCGCCGGCTGACCGGAACCGCTTCCGGCCCGATGCCGTTGGTCCTTTAGCCGTCCTTCCGGCACCTTCAACCTTCCCGCCGGGCGGGCCGCGCTGGAGGTAGCAATGACGTCGATTGCGCTACTGCCCCTGATCGGCGCGCTCCTGGTCATCGCCGGGCTGGTCTATTCGGCCTTCCAGGCCATCTGGATCGGCCGCTTCAACCGCGAGAAGCGGTCCTTCAGCCTGCGCGGCTTCGGGCTGAAGGCGAACTGGCCAGGGCTGGCGCTGATCGTCGTCGGCGCCATCCTGTTGCTGGCGCCGTCCGCCTCCGCGCCCGGCTGACCCGCCGCCTACGCGTCCTGCGAGGCGTCGGAGCCGGCGCGGCGGTGATACAGGTCCAGCACCATCTCCTGCCCGGCCGGGCCGAGCAGCTCGAACGCCGCCAGGGGATGGCGCTGCGGCTCCGGCAGCAGGTCGAGCCGGTTCAGCAGCAGCGCCACGGCGCAGGCGTCGCGCGGCGACAGCAGCCGGATGTTGTCCGGGTCGGATTTCGTCAGCCCGACCAGCCGGGCGAGATGGGCCACATCCTCGTCGCGATAGTTCGGCATATTCATCTCCCAGAGCGCGGGCGGAAATCCTATAAACCAGGTCGCATACAGGCCAGATCGTCTCATTCCCGACAAAATTGCGTGTGCGGCCGGTGAAATCAGGCTAGGAGGCCATGCATCGGATCCACAAGAAGAAGATCGAACCATGGCCGCAGCACCGGAGGGCGGGCTCCACCAGGGCCTGCAGCAGCGCCACCTCAGCATGATCGCGATCGGCGGCGTCATCGGCGCCGGGCTGTTCGTCGGCTCCAGCTCGATCATCGGCACGGTCGGGCCCGGCGCCTTCCTGACCTATGCCGTCACCGGCGTGCTGATCATCATGGTGATGCGCATGCTGGGCGAGATGGCGGCAGCCAACCCCTCCACCGGCTCGTTCTCCGACTATGCCCGGCTGGCGTTGGGCGACTGGGCCGGCTTCACCGTGGCCTGGCTGTACTGGTATTTCTGGGTGATCGTGGTCGGCTTCGAGGCGGTGGCCGGTGCCGGCCTGCTGCAGAAATGGCTGCCGGACGTGCCGCTGTGGGCGGCGTCGCTGGGCCTCTTGCTGCTGATGACGGCGACCAACCTCTACTCCGTCCGCTCCTTCGGGGAGTTCGAGTACTGGTTCGCCGGCATCAAGGTCGCGACCATCGCGGTCTTCCTGGTGCTCGGCACCGTCTATGTGCTGGGGCTGTGGCCCGGCCACGCCATGGATTTCTCCAACCTGACGCCGGCGGCAGGGTTCCTGCCGAACGGGGTCGGGGCGATCTTCTCCGGCATCGTCGTCGTGGTGTTCTCGATGGTCGGGGCCGAGATCGCCACCATCGCCGCGGCCGAGGCCAAGGACCCGGAGCGCGCGGTGGTGAAGGCCACCCGCTCGGTCGTGGTCCGGATCCTGATCTTCTACATCGGCTCGGTGTTCCTGCTGGCCGTGATCCTGCCCTGGGACAGCCTGGCGCCGAAGGCATCGCCCTTCGTCGTCGCCTTCGAGCGGATGGGCATCGCCTGGGCCGCGGACCTGATGAACGCGGTGGTGCTGACCGCGGTGCTGTCCTGCCTGAACTCAGGCCTCTACACCGCCTCGCGCATGCTGTTCGTGCTGGCGGGTCGGCGCGAGGCTCCGGGCGGCTTGACCCGCACCAGCAAGAGCGGCGTGCCGGCGCGGGCGATCCTGGCCTCGACCCTGATCGGCTATCTTTCGGTCATCGCCGCCTATATCTCGCCGGACACGGTGTTCCTGTTCCTGCTGAACTCGTCCGGTGCCGTCATCCTGTTCGTCTATCTGATGATCGCCGTGTCGCAGCTGGTGCTGCGCCCGCGCACGCCGCCGCAGCGGCTGCGGGTGAAGATGTGGCTCTACCCCGTCCTCACCCTCCTCACCATCGCCGGCATGGCGGCGGTGCTGGTGATGATGTGGTTCCAGGCCGACACCCGGTCGCAGCTCATCCTCAGCCTGGCCTCGGCCGCCGTGGTGGTCGCGGCCTGGCTGATCCGGCGGGCCGTTCTCGGCCGGAGCGTTGCGGCGCCGGCCGAATAGCCCCAATAGAAAAGGGCCCCTCGCGGGGCCCTTTCCCTGTCCGGACCGGATCCGGTTCAGTTCTTGGCCTTGTCGACCAGCTTGTTCTTGGCGATCCACGGCATCATCGCGCGCAGCTTCTCGCCGACCTTCTCGATGTCGTGCTCGGCCTGGCGGCGACGCGTGGCCTTGAAGCTGGCCTGGCCGACCTTGTTCTCGAGCATCCAGTCGCGGGTGAAGCGGCCCGACTGGATGTCCTCCAGCACCCGCTTCATCTCCTTCTTGGTCTCGTCGGTGATGATGCGCGGGCCGGTGACGTAGTCGCCGTACTCGGCGGTGTTGGAGATCGAGTAGCGCATGTTGGCGATGCCGCCCTCATACATCAGGTCGACGATCAGCTTGACCTCGTGCAGGCACTCGAAATAGGCCATCTCCGGCGCGTAGCCGGCCTCGACCAGGGTCTCGTAGCCGGCCATGATCAGCGCGGTCAGGCCGCCGCACAGCACCACCTGCTCGCCGAACAGGTCGGTCTCGCACTCTTCCTTGAAGGTGGTCTCGATGATGCCGGCGCGGCCGCCGCCGATCGCCGAGGCATAGGACAGGCCGATGTCGAGCGCGGCGCCGGTTGCGTTCTGGTCGACCGCGATCAGGCACGGCACGCCGCCGCCCTTCTGGTACTCGGAGCGCACGGTGTGGCCCGGGCCCTTCGGCGCCACCATGAACACGTCCAGGTCCTTGCGCGGCACGATCAGGTTGAAGTGCACGTTCAGGCCGTGGGCGAAGGCGATGGCGGCGCCTTCCTTCATGTTCGGCGCCAGGTCGCGGGCATAGATGTCGGCCTGCAGTTCGTCCGGCGTGCACATCATCAGCACATCGCCCCAGGCCGCGGCCTCGGCCGGCGACATCACGGTGAAGCCGGCGCCTTCGGCCTTCTTCACGGTCGGGCTCTCGGGGCGCAGCGCGATGCGCACATCCTTGACGCCGCTGTCGCGCAGATTGGCGGCATGGGCATGGCCCTGGCTGCCATAGCCGACGATCACCACCTTCTTCGACTTGATCAGGTTCACATCCGCGTCGCGGTCGTAATAAACGCGCATAGCTCTGTCCTCTCACACGGGGCCGGGCGGCCCGGCCTTTCTTCTACGATGACGGGAACCGCCGGCTGCTGGCAACCGGCAGCAAGGGGTTCAGACGGCGGTCAGGAGCCCTTCAGGCCCCCGGGCGATGGCGACCACGCCGGTCCGGCTGACGTCGACGAGCCCGAGCGGGATCATCAGCTGGATGAAGGCGTCGATCTTCTGGGACGAGCCGGTGACCTCGAAGACGAAGCTCTCGGTCGTCGAATCCACGGCCCGGGCCCGGAACACGTCGGCGATGCGCAGGCTCTCGATGCGCTTGTCGCCGGCGCCGCGGACCTTGACCAAAGCCAGCTCGCGCTCCACGGCCGGACCATCCATGGTCAGGTCGTGCACGCTGTGCACCAGCACCAGCCGGTCCAGCTGCGCCTTGATCTGCTCGATGATCATCGGCGTGCCGGAGGTGACGACGGTGATGCGGGACAGGTCGCGCGCGGCGTCGACCTCGGCCACGGTCAGGCTCTCGATGTTGTAGCCGCGGCCGGAGAACAGGCCGATGACGCGGGCCAGCGCGCCGGGCTCGTTGTCCACCAGCACGGCGATGGTATGGGTTTCGATCTGGGTCTGGGGGGTCATGGTCGATCCGAGGAAGGTCACGAGACGAAGGTCGCGGCCACCCTGTTGGGGCAGCCGCGGCGAAGGGCGTCGTCCGCGCCTTATACGAGCACCATCCCCTCCTCCGAGGTCGGCTTGGCAGCCTGGTCGGATGGCCCCAGCAGGATCTCGTTATGGGCCGCGCCGCCCGGGATCATCGGGAAGCAGTTCTCCATCTTTGAGACCTGCATGTCGACGACCACCGGCCCCTTGATCCGCAGCATCTCGCGGATCACGTCGTCGGCCTCGCCCATGCAGGTGGCCCGCAGCCCGGTCAGGCCGAAGGCTTCCGCCAGCTTGACGAAGTCGGGCAGCGCCTCGGAATAGCTCTCGGAGTAGCGCTCGCCATGCAGCAGCTCCTGCCACTGCCGCACCATGCCCATCCAGAAGTTGTTGACGATGAAGATCTTCACCGGCAGCCGGTACTGGGCGATGGTCGACAGCTCCTGGATGTTCATCAGCGTCGAGGCCTCGCCGCCGACGTCGATGACCAGTGCCTCGGGATGCGCGATCTGCACCCCGACCGCGGCCGGCAGGCCGTAGCCCATGGTGCCCAGCCCGCCCGAGGTCATCCAGCGGTTCGGCTTCTGGAACGGGATCAGCTGCGCCGCCCACATCTGGTGCTGGCCGACCTCGGTGGTGATGTAGACGTCGTCGCGGTCGGCGGTCAGCTCGGCCAGGCGCTTGATCGCGTATTGCGGCTTGATGATCGCGTCATGCGACCGGTCCTGGCTGAACTGCAGGCAGTTGCGCGCCTGCCACTGCCTGATCTGGCCCCACCAGCCGGCGATCGCCTTGTCGCGCGACTTGTATCCCCGGCGCTTCCACACCTCGATCATCGCCCGGATCACCTTGCCGGCGTCGCCGATGACGGCCAGGTCGACATGGACGTTCTTGTTGATCGAGGACGGGTCGATGTCGACATGGATCTTGGTCGACCCCGGCGAGAAGGCGCTGATCTTGCCGGTCACCCGATCGTCGAAGCGCGAGCCCAGCGCGATCATCAGGTCGGCGCCGTGCATCGCCAGGTTGGACTCGTAGGTGCCGTGCATGCCGACCATGCCCAGGAACCGCGGGTCCGAGGCCGGCAGGGCACCGAGGCCGAGCAGGGTCGAGGTGCAGGGGAAGCCGGTCAGTTCCACCAGCTCGCGCAGCGCCGCCGACGCATCGGGTCCGGAGTTGATGATGCCACCGCCGGTATAGAGGAGCGGCCGCTCGGCCTTGGCCATCAGCTCGACCGCCTGCTCGATCAGCGCCGGGTCGGGCTCGGTCCGCGGCCGGTAGGTGCGGTGCTCGACATGCTCCGGCGGGGTGTAGACGCCGTCGGCGAACTGCACGTCCTTCGGCAGGTCGACCACCACCGGGCCGGGCCGGCCGCTGCGGGCGACGTAGAACGCCTCATGCAGCGTGCGGGCGACGGCGTTGGCGTCCTTCACCAGGTAATTGTGCTTGGTGCAGGGCCGGGTGATGCCGGTGGTGTCGGCCTCCTGGAACGCGTCGTTGCCGATCAGATGGGTCGGGACCTGCCCGGTCAGGCAGACGATGGGGATCGAATCCATCAGCGCATCGGTCAGGCCGGTGACCGCGTTGGTCGCGCCGGGACCCGAGGTTACCAGGACGACGCCGACCTTGCCGGTCGAGCGGGCATAGCCTTCCGCTGCGTGCACCGCCGCCTGTTCGTGCCGGACCAGGATGTGGCGGATAGCGTTCTGCTTGAAGATCGCGTCGTAGATCGGAAGGACAGCTCCGCCCGGATACCCGAAGATAACCTCTACGCCCTGGTCCCGAAGGGCACGCAGGACGATTTCGGCTCCGGTCAGCGTTTCTGTCGACATCGGTACCTCTGTTGCGGCCCCCTCCGGGCCGCGGCGTTCAACGTTGGGGATCAACGAGGGTCGGCAAGCTAGACGGCCGATTCCGGCAGGTCAACCGGAAATGCGAAGAAAAGACAAAGTTTCAGCTGCAATTTTTTCCGAATATTGCGCGGCGGCGACATGGCAGCGTTGCACCCTTGCGTTTTCGGCCGGCAGCTGGTTGCGGAACCAGGTGGTCTGGCGTTTTGCCAGGTTGCGTGTCGCCTGCTGCGCCCTGGTGATCGCGGTCTCGAGATCGGTCTCGCCGCGCAGATGCGCCGCCAGCTCCGGCACCCCGACCGCCTTCATCGCCGGCAGCTCCGGGTCGAGCGCCAGCGCCAGCAGTGCCCGCGCCTCCTCCAGCGCGCCGGCGGCGATCATGGCCCGGAAGCGGCCGTCGCAGGCGGCGTAAAGCGCGTCGCGCGGCGGCGCCAGCACGATCCAGTCGAACACCATGCCGGGCGGCGGGCCGGACCCGGCCTCGAGCTGCCAGTCCGCCAGCGAGCGGTTGGTCGCGACCATCACCTCCCAGGCCCGGATCAGCCGCTGGCTGTCGCCGGGGGCCAGGCGAGCGGCCATCTTCGGGTCCCAGCGCATCAGCTCGGCATGGAAGGCCTCGCCGCCCAGCGTCTCGTGCAGCTCGACCGTGGCGCGGCGGATCTCCTCCGGCACCGGCGGGATCGGGCTCAGCCCGTCGGTCAAGGCGCGGAGATAGAGGCCGGTGCCGCCGACCACGATCGCCCGCTTGCCGGCCTTCTGCGCCAGCCCGATCTCGGCCAGCGCCATGTCGCACCAGGCGGCGGCGGAGCAGCGGGTGGCGGCCGGCAGCACGCCGTAGAGGCGATGCGGCGCCCGCGCCAGGTCGGCCGATCCCGGCCGGGCGGTGAGGATCGCCAGCTCGGCATAGACCTGCATGCTGTCGGCATTGATCACCACGCCGTCCAGGGCCTCGGCAAGGTCCAGCGCCAGCGCCGATTTGCCGCTGGCCGTCGGCCCGCCGACAACGATGACGGCAGGGGGTTCGGACGCGTGCTCGGCCATCGTCATCGCTCACCTCGACCCGGCGCCCGCGGGCCCTCAAGGCCGCTTCGGCGCAACGCGCGGGACAATATCGACCGCGATCCTATATGTCTCGCACGGCGACCGGCCGGAGCCTCCGCAGGAGAAGCGATGCGACTGTTCAAATGCCAGCATTGCCACCAGGTCCTGTATTTCGAGAACGGCACCTGTGAACGCTGCGGCCGGACCCTCGGCTATCTGCCGGACATCGGGACTCTGAGCGCGGTGGAGCCGGACGGGCCGATCTGGGTCGCCCTGGCCGACCGGCGGTCGCGCTACCGCTTCTGCGCCAATTGGGAGCTGCAGGCCTGCAACTGGATGGTGCCCACGGACGGAGACGACGCCTTCTGCATCGCCTGCCGGCACAACCGGACCATCCCTGACCTGACCGACCCCGACAACCAGCGCCGCTGGCAGAAGATCGAGCAGGCCAAGCGGCGGCTGTTCTATTCCCTGATCAAGCTGTCCCTGCCCATCCCCACCGCGGCCAGCGGCGACCCGGAACCGCTGATGTTCGATTTCCTGGCCGATCCCGTTGCCGGCGGACCGAAGGTGATGACCGGACATGACAACGGCCTGATCACCCTGTCGCTGAAGGAGGCGGACGACGCCGACCGCGAGGCCACCCGCGCCGCGATGGGCGAGCCCTATCGGACGCTGCTGGGCCATTTCCGGCACGAGGTCGGCCACTACTACTGGGACAGGCTGGTCCGCGACGGCGGAGAGCTGGACAGCTTCCGCGGCCTGTTCGGCGACGAGCGGGCGGATTACGGGGCTGCGCTGCAGGCCCATTACGACCAGGGCGCCCCCACCGGCTGGCAGCAGGGCTTCGTCAGCGCCTACGCCACGGCGCATCCCTGGGAGGACTGGGCCGAGACCTGGGCGCATTACCTGCACATCGTCGACACGCTGGAGATCGCCGGTGCCTTCGGCCTCGAGGTCAGCCCCGGCATCACCGACGACCCGGCGCTCGAGACCGACATCCGGTTCGACCCGCACCGCGTCCGCGACGTGCAGGTGCTGATCGACGCCTGGCTGCCGCTGACCTACGCGGTCAACTGCCTGAACCGCTCGATGGGCCAACCGGATCTCTACCCCTTCGTCATCGCCCCGCGGGTGGTCGAGAAGATGGGCTATATCCACGGGCTGATCCATCGGTCCGGGCGAAACCCGTCAAAGCGCGCATAGACAGGGACGGCGGCGCTGCGGCATAGACGGTCGCCTGCCCTGGGAGATGCCCGCGCCATGGATCTCGTCCTCACCCTCACCACCGCCCCGGACCAGCCGGCCCTCGACGATGCCCTGACCCGCCATGTGCGCAACGCGCTGGCGATCGCCGGCGGGTCGCCGGGCGCGGTCGACTGGCTGGCCCCCGGCATTGCCTGCGACATCGCCTTCGCCGGGGATGCCAAGGCGGCGCAGGCGGCGGTGCGGCTGTCGCTGGCCGGACAGCCGGTCGACGCCAATGTCGTGAGGACCGAGGGGCGCCGCAAGCGGCTGCTGGTCGCCGACATGGACGCCACCATCGTCGAGGCCGAGACGCTGGACGAACTGGCGGCCCTGGCCGGCGTCGCCGAGCGGGTGGTGCCGATCACCGAGCGGGCGATGCGCGGCGAGATCGCCTTCCGCGAGGCGGTGGTCGAGCGCGTGGCCCTGCTGGAGGGCCAGCCCCGGTCGATCATCGATCGCGCCCTGGCCGATCTGCGCTACACCCCCGGCGGCCGCACCCTGGTCGCGACGATGCGGGCGAACGGCGCCTATTGCGCCCTGGTCTCCGGCGGCTTCGACGCCTTTACCGGCCCGGTGGCCGCGGCGGTCGGCTTCGACCGGTCGGAGGGCAACCATCTGATCGAGGCCGAGGGCCGCCTGACCGGCCGGGTGCGCGAGCCGATCCTGGGCAAGGACGCCAAGCGCCAGTTCCTGGAGGAGATGGCGGCGGAGCGCGGCCTGAGCCTTGCCGACACCATCACCGTCGGCGATGGCGCCAACGACATCCCGATGCTGCAGGCCGCCGGCCTGGGCGTCGGCTTCCGGGCCAAGCCGCTGGTGCGGGAGTCGGTGCCGGTGTCGATCGCGCATGGCGACCTGACCGCCCTGCTCTACCTGCAGGGCTATCGCGCGGCGGAGTTCGTGGCGGCCTAGGCGACATCAAGGATAAATGCTCCAATGAGCTCCATCCTTTTACTGTCATGCCCGGGCTTGACCCACAGGTGTCCGGCACGAGAATTGCTCGACAAGGTGCATGGTGTTGATTCTACTCAGTCTTGAGCATCTGGCCGGTGTTCGAGACATGAAATAGGAACCAGCACCATGCCGCACC